>Ga0209510_1000225_pt1 | contig 83739 bp, 80 predicted proteins | sample BiotimSIPDNA_FD_185749 | JGI IMG/M metagenome (GOLD analysis project Ga0209510, IMG submission 185749) | Anaerobic biogas reactor microbial communites from Washington, USA - Biogas_R1 time_0 SIP DNA (SPAdes) (version 2) | ecosystem: Engineered > Bioreactor > Anaerobic > Unclassified | place...
ACAAAAAGTGCTGACATGAGAGAAGATACATATACAGCCGATGCTTTTAACCAGATAGGTGTATTTTTATTGTCTTTCAAATTTTTCTCCTGCTTTTGTTCGGGGGAGAGAATACTCCCCCCGCTCACACACTACTTCTTTGCCGGAAGCGGGATATATCCGCTCTCTTTTGTTATCTCTGCGCCTTCAGAACTGAATATATAGTCGATAAAGAGCTTCGTGAGGCCCTGGGGCTCACCCTTGGTGTTCATGTAAAGGTTGCGGGTCACTTTGTATTTGCCGTTGGCTGCGTTTTCCTGAGTTGGTACTGTTCCGTCAAATTTCGGGGCTTTCACTGATTTGTCAATGTGACCAATACCTACATAGCCTATCGCGCGCTTGTCTTGCGCAACAGCAGTTTTCATGGCTCCGTTGGAACTTACTACATTTACAGAAGGAGCGAGCTCTCCCTTATTTATCGCTTTCTCTGTGAAAACTTCCCTCGTGCCGCTTCCGTCTTCTCTGCCGAATACATTGATCGCTCCTGGTTCTCCGCCGATTTCCTTCCAGTCTTTGATCTTGCCGGCATAAATGTCAATTACCTGCTGGGTCGTAAGAGCATCGACCTTGTTTGCCGGATTTACTACCACTGCCACCCCGTCGATCGCAAAGGCAAAAGAGACCAGTCCGTACTTTGATATCTCATCATCTTTCAAGGCGCGTCCTGTGTTTCCTATTGTCACTAGCCCTTCACCGACCTGCTTGACTCCGACGCCGGAACCTCCGCCTGCTACTGTTATGCGGATGTCAGGGTTGACTGACATGATACGTTTCGCCGCTTCTTTCATTACGGGTATGTGGGCGGTACCTCCCGCTATGTCAAGATTTCCTTTCTGTCCTTTAAAAACGTCAAGGGGAGCCGCTATTGCAGAGGATGCTGCTATCAACATTATCGTAAGTGCCATAGAAACAATTGTTTTCTTCATAGTTTATTTACATCTCCTTATTTTTTAGTAAAGATATAGGGATCCAGGCAGATCAAACACATGCACGAAAATACTTCTGAAGCCACTAAAGGACTCCGGAAGCACTTTGTCAGTAATCCGCGGCAGGGTATCAGCTTTTTGGGAATTAAATGAAAAGGAAACTACGGCCTGTAAAAGGCTGTGGACCCGGAGGCTGAATGTGCGGCAAACTGGTAACGCATCCCGTGCATTATCTTATGGATAACAAATCATGTGTATCCCACAGTACGCCACCGCCTTCCGGGAAAATCTGTAATTATTACAGGTTCATTAATATCACACCAAGAGTTGTTTTTGTCAAGGCACATATTTACGTACATATTTACGTATGTATTTACGTATGTATTTGCGATGTTATTCATGCGGCTGTATAAGGATGTTAATAGCTCGATCAGGATGATATAATAACATTCTATTCATATCTATTTTGTATAAATACTTTTTTATGCAATATTTTTTAAAATTGAAAGGATGCATCGAGATGGTCAACTCAGAACGAATATATAATCGTCTGCTGGCAGAAATAGGAGCAGGAAAGAAGGCAGTCGTGACAACGGTCATTGAAAATATTTTGCAAAATGACTGCCAACCAACAAAATCCGTATTTACAGAACAGGAACTGGATAGTCTCTTGTCACCGATAAGCATTAAACATGAAATATCAATGTTAGCTCTAAAAAAAGGCATACTACAAATTATGATCGGTCATGACGGATATACATACATGGCGGAACCATACTTCCCTGAATCCCGTCTTGTTATTTTGGGAGGCGGACACATTGCAAAGCCTCTGGCTGAGTTTGCCTCAAAATGCGGATTCTCGGTATTCGTTACAGATGACAGGCCTTCTTTTGCCAATATTGAGCGTTTTCCCGATGCAAAAAAAGTATTATGCGAGAGTTTTGATCGCTGCTTTCCTTTACTTAATATTAACAGTTCAACGTTTGTTGTTATAATCACAAGGGGACATCGACACGATATTGACTGTCTGAGGCAGACCTTAAATTTTAAACCTGCGTATATAGGGATGATCGGATCAAAACGTAGAGTTGCAGGGGTAAAAAAACAGCTTATTGATGAGGGTTTTTCCCGGGATAAGCTTGATGCTGTGCGGGCCCCAATAGGACTGGATATAGGTGCCGTTACCCCCGAAGAAATCGCAGTTTCTATATTGTCTGAGGCAATAATGTACAAACGAAAATATTCTGACAGACAATGGCCGGAAATTGATCATGAAGTTCTTGAAGATCTCTCAACGTCCAGCGATGATGACAGGGCGATCGCTACCATTATTGAAACTAGCGGTTCGGTCCCTCGAAACATCGGAGCTAAAATTGTAGTATATCAATATGGGAAAATAATCGGAAGCATCGGCGGAGGCTGCAGCGAAGGTGCGATCATTCAGTCTGCATATGAAGTTATTAAAACGGGTGCCTTCAGGATAGTAGAAGTTGACATGAGCGGCACTTTCGCAGAAGACAACGGAATGGTCTGCGGCGGAACCATGAAAGTCGCGATCGAGCCATTTCCTGGCAAAGAAACAATTTACCCTGCTCAAAAAATACAGAAATAGGCGGTGTTAATATGAAAATATCAACACGGGGGCGCTATGCCCTGAGGCTGATGCTTGACCTGGCATTGAATTCTCCGGATCAGTATGTAACAATAAAGAGCATTTCAGAACGGCAGGATATATCAAATAAATACCTGGAACAGATCATTACTGCCCTCAGTCGTGCCGGATATGTAAAAAGTATACGGGGAGCACAGGGAGGGTACAAATTGGCGCGTCCAGCGGAAGAATATACTGTGGGCATGGTTTTAAGGCTTATCGAAGGCAGCCTGGCACCCGTTGCCTGTATGGACGATACACCGAACAAATGTCCCAGGAGTAATGATTGTGTGACTCTGGATATCTGGAAGAAGCTTAATGATGCCATAAATGATGTTGTCGATAATATCACCTTGGCAGATCTTGTGAATCAACACAAGACAAAACTTATGTCTGATAATAACTATTGTGAATATTCCATTTAATTAACATTTTTAATTTGAAGAATGTTTGATGGGACTATTACTCAATAGTCCCTCCGCCGACCACGATATCGCCGTCATACAGCACCGCTGCCTGTCCTTTTGCTGGAGCTCTCTGCGGCTCGTCAAAATTTATCCTGATACGGTCGGGGCCGACCTGCTCTACAACGGCCCATTCCTCTCTCTGCTTATACCTTATTTTGGCCTTCAGCCTCAGCGGGGATCTTATCTCGTCCAATGCGATCAGATTTATGTCATTGGCGTAAACGGTGCGGGTATAGAGGTCCTCTTCGTCCCCCAGTGTTATCGTGTTGTTTTTGACGTCCTTCGAGCATACGAACCATTCCTTATGCGAGGATGGCAGGCCGAGCTTTTTGTGCTGTCCGATGGTGTAGCGGATGAGTCCGCGGTGACGGCCGATCACCCGTCCGTTTCTGTCGACGAAGTCCCCCTCTTCAGATCCTGCTCCCGTGTATTTTTCAATGAAATCGGCGTAAGTCCCGCTTTTGACAAAGCATATATCCTGGCTCTCCCGCTTGCGCGCGTTGATGAGCCCCTGCTCCAGGGCGATCTGTCTGACCTCGTTCTTTTTTAACGATCCAAGCGGAAAGATCACCTGCCCCAGCTGTTCCTGGGTCAGATTGCAGAGGACATAGCTCTGGTCCTTCGTCTCATCGATGCCTTTGCGCAGAAGATACCTGCCGTCCGCCGCCCGTTCGATGACCGCATAGTGCCCAGTCGCGATCCTGTCGAAATCGAGCGCGCGGACCTTGTTCCGCAGCCTGTTGAATTTCATATACCTGTTGCAGTCGATGCACGGGTTCGGCGTACTGCCTGACATATAGCCGGATACGAAACGACCGATCACCTCGCTGTCGAAGTCGCTTGTAAAGTCGAATACATAGTGAGGGATGCCGAGCTTGGCAGACACCGAGGCCGCGTCGGATATATCCTCGAGGGAACAGCAGGGCCTCTCTCTTTCAAGCCCCACATCCTCATTATGGAAAAGCCTCATCGTTATACCGATCACATCATGCCCCTGGGACTTCAGCAGAAATGCGGCGACAGAACTGTCGACTCCTCCGCTCATTGCGACCACTGTTTTCAAATGCATCAGCTATCCTTTCCGTTCTGCGTTATCTTGAATTTTATCACTATCTTACGAAAAGCATAAAAGAGCCTTTGGATCGTCGTTCGCAGGCTCTTTTATGATAATCATATCTGATGTCTGATAATAAAAATAATGCTATTATCAGGCGAACTCAGGAGTGGACAGATAGCGTTCTCCCGTATCCGCAAGGAGCACTACTATGGTCTTTCCCTTGTTCTTGGGACGCTTTGCGATCTCTACAGCGGCCCAGACCGCGGCTCCGGATGAGATGCCGACAAGGACTCCCTCTGTCTTGCCGATCATATTCCCCGTGGCGAACGCATCTTCGTTTTTCACCGTAATGATCTCATCGTAGACCGATGTATTGAGGATCTTCGGCACGAAACCGGCCCCGATCCCCTGGATCTTGTGAGGTCCGGGCGTCCCCATCGACAGTACCGGCGAATCCTCCGGCTCAACCGCGACTACCTTGATATCCGGCTTTTTGGACTTAAGATATTCGCCGACACCGGTTATCGTTCCGCCGGTGCCTACACCGGCAACGAATATATCGATGTTCCCCTCAGTATCGTCCCATATCTCGACTCCCGTAGTATTTCTGTGTATCTCCGGGTTGACCGGGTTGTCGAACTGCCTCGGAACGAAGCTTCCCGGGATCTCCGCCGCAAGCTCGTCGGCCTTCCCGATCGCGCCCTTCATCCCCTTGCTTCCTTCTGTCAGGACGAGTTCGGCTCCGTATGCCTTGAGCAGGTTCCTGCGTTCTACGCTCATCGTCTCGGGCATCGTCAGTATGACCCTGTATCCGCGTGACGCGGCGACAGCGGCAAGGCCGATCCCCGTGTTGCCGCTCGTGGGTTCGATTATCACCGAGCCCTCTTTCAGGAGGCCCTTCTTCTCAGCGTCGTCTATCATCGCCTTCGCTATCCTGTCTTTGACGCTCCCGGCCGGATTGAAGTACTCCAGCTTGGCCAGGACAGTAGCCTGAAGACCGAATTTTTTCTCCGTGTTCGTCAGCTCAAGAAGCGGCGTATTGCCGATCAGGTCTGTAATTTTTTTTGCGATCTTTGTCATTTTATTATCCTCCTATGATCCTATAGTCGTTTGAATGCCTATTCGATATTTTTGATGATATCATCGCATAACTTCCGGCGGCGGCACCGCTCGCTAGTGCAAGAAGTGCAGCTCCCCCTTCAAGGGCGGCTATCCTTCTTTCAAAAATGTCCTGTGTGGGGTTCGTCAGCCTGCTGTAAATATTTCCAGCATCTTTAAGGGCAAAGCGGTCTGCCGCATTCCGGCTGCTGTGAAAAACATAGGACGATGTCTGATATGTCGGGACCGCTCTTGCGTCGGTCACTGGATCAGGCTGTTCCTGACCCGCATGAAGCTGTATGGTTTCAAATCTATAATTTTTACTCATATCTTTACCTTCTTTCTCTACTCTCTGCTGTATCTTCCTGACGGGATCTCCACGGATCTTTCGCCGCTGTGGATGGTCTTCCGCATACTTTTACAGGTACACATTCGACAGTTTTTCAAATATTTTTCCTTCCTTCGGGCGATATCGACACACATGAGGATCCCTCCTTATTTTATAAATTCATATATGTTTAATATGATTTGGAATCATACCACTATGTGATCATATGTCAATAGCCGAGTTTGAGATCTGAACAAAGCAGGTGATAACTTTGATTTACAAGACTAATTTATTCAACTATAATATTCATACTAAATATATATGATATATAGGTTTTTACATTCATATAAGACAGATAGGAAGGTGCCGTTCGGATGAAAGCGACTGCGACCGTAAACGATGTAGAAGTAATTGCATTGATAGACAAACTTGAAAAAGAGAGATGCCTTTTGAAAGACGAGTTCGTCTCTCTCATATCTTCACGCAGCGGCGATATAAGCGAGCATCTCTTTGAAAAGGCGAGGAATGCCGCCAAGAGATACTATGGGAACCACGTATATATCCGCGGGCTGATCGAATTCACGAACTACTGCAAAAACGACTGCTGGTACTGCGGGATCAGAAAGAACAACGCCGAAGCGAGCCGCTACCGTCTGACAGAGGATCAGATCCTCCAGTCATGCGAGACGGGCTATGGGCTCGGGTTCAGGACCTTCGTGCTTCAGGGCGGCGAAGACCCCTTCTATACCGATGAGAAGATAATAAACATCGTGAAGAGGATAAAGGCGTCTTATCCTGACTGCGCCGTGACGCTCTCCATTGGCGAAAAGAGCAGGGAGAGCTATCAGGCCTATTTCGACGCGGGGGCAGACCGTTATCTGTTGCGCCACGAGACCGCGGATCCGGAGCATTACGCGATGCTCCACCCAGGCGAAATGTCCCTGGAAAACAGGAAGCGCTGCCTGAAAGATCTGAAGGAGATAGGTTATCAGGTCGGTTCCGGGTTCATGGTAGGATCGCCGTTCCAGACCGCCGGGCATATAGCGGAAGACCTGCTGTATCTCCATGAGCTGCAGCCGCACATGATAGGCATCGGTCCCTTTGTCCCCCACCACTGCACAAGGTTCATCGATTTCCCGAGCGGGACCGCAGAGCTTACCGTCTTTCTGATAGGTGTGCTGCGCCTGATGTTCCCGAGCGCGCTGATCCCTTCAACGACTGCGCTCGGAACGATCGATCCCAAGGGAAGGGAACTTGGCGTCTTTGCGGGGGCAAACGTCGTGATGCCCAATCTCTCCCCTGTCGATGTGAGAAAAAAATATATGCTCTACGACAATAAGATCTGCACAGGCGACGAAGCCGCGGAATGCCGCTTCTGCATGCAGAAACGCATAGAAAGCATCGGGTACGAGATCGCGGTGACAAGAGGCGATTTCGTGCCAATGAACGGCTGAACCCAAAAGGCGGGGTGGCGGCAATGATATATCTGGACAACGCGGCGACATCGTTCCGTAAGCCCGAGAGCGTCTATGCGGCAGTCGACCATGCCCTGAGACGCTGCTCCGGCAATCCCGGAAGATCGGGCCATAAAGTCTCGATGCTGGCAAACGAAATCGTGAGGAAGACGAGGCTGCTCTGCGCCTCCTTCTTCAACGCGGAGAGCTCCGAGCAGATCATATTCTGCAGCAACGCGACCGATGCGCTGAACCTTGCGATCAAAGGGATGCTGGGTCCCGGGGATCATGCTGTCACAACTTCCATGGAACACAATTCGGTCGCCCGCCCGCTTGAAGCCATGAAGAAAAACGGGGTCGATATAACGAAAGTCGAGTCCTCCTCCGTCTATGGGACTGACCCGGAGAGCATCAGGAAAAGTTTAAAGAAGAACACGAGACTTGTAGTAGTGACGCACATATCGAACGTCACGGGCACGGTCAACGACATCACGGAGATAGGCAGGATATGCAGGGAGCGCGGGACCGCCTTTCTCGTAGATGCCGCGCAGTCTGCCGGAGCCATGCCCATTGACGTCCGCGAGATGAATATCGACCTATTGGCCTTTCCAGGACATAAATCGCTTCTTGGGCCTCAGGGCACGGGCGGACTGTACGTCCGTAAGGGGATCAGACTCAGCCATCTTAAGGAGGGCGGCACCGGAAGGAGCTCCGAATCGCTCATACAACCCGATTCGATGCCGGAGGGATACGAAAGCGGCACGGTGAACGTTCCGGGCATAGCCGGGCTTGGCGCCGGGATCAGCTTCATTGATGAGACAGGTATAGACAAAATACAGGAAAAGGAAGAGACCGCGGTCAGATCGATCCTCGACGGGCTTTCGTCTATTAAGAATGTCACCGTCTACGGACCTCCGGCCGGACATCCGCGCGGAGCAGTGATCTCCTTCAACATCAGAGGGATGGCCCCGCAGGATGTTGCGGTCCTGCTCGACGCAGCATACGGCATAGCCGTGCGCGGCGGGCTGCACTGCGCCCCTGATGCGCACGCCACTATAGGGACGCTCTCATCGGGCGGCACGGTCAGGGTGAGCCCGAATTATTTCACCGATGAAAATGAGATCGAAAGTTTCATAATAGCCGTGGAAGAAATAGCCGTGGATGCCGATGAATGACCGTTATCTGAGACAGACCATATTCCCGTACATCGGAGAAGAGGGACAGAAGAAGCTGTTCACGTCGCGTGTGGCGGTGCTGGGACTGGGTGCTCTCGGGACCGTCACGGCAAACAACCTGGCAAGGTCAGGAGTTGGATATCTCCGCCTGATAGACCGGGATTATGTAGAGGCCACCAACCTCCAGAGACAGGTGCTCTTCGACGAGAGGGACGCGGCGGAAGAGCTTCCAAAGGCCGAGGCGGCCCGCAGGCACCTTTCGCAGATAAATTCAGAGATCGGGCTCGATCCGGTAGTATCGGACGTCAACTCGTCAAACATCGCAAATCTCATAAATGACGTCGATCTCGTCATCGATGCCACGGACAATTTCGAGACAAGGATGCTGCTGAACGAGGCCTGCCTCGTCCGGTCCGTTCCGTGGATATACGGAGGGGCCATAGGTTCCGAGGGCATGAGCATGAACATCCTGCACGACGGAGGCCCATGCTACTGCTGCCTGACAGGAAACGAGCTTCCTCTGCCAGGCACCTACCCAACCTGCAGCACTGCCGGGGTGCTAAATACAGTAACGAACATCGTGGCATCGATACAGTGCACGGAGGCCCTCAAATACCTAGTCGGAGACATAGGTTCGATGCGAAAAGAGCTTTTCTATATAAACGTGTGGGAAAACAGGGTCTTCTTGCTTCCGCTCGGCAGAAACGACGACTGCAGCGCATGCGTACACCATAGGTACGAATACTACGATGCCGTGAAAGGCGCATACGTCATCAGCATGTGCGGGAGCGATTCCTTCCAGGTGGTCCCTGACAAGACAGCGGATATCGACTTCAGGGAGATGGCAGATAAACTGATGCCGCTCGGAAAGACCTCCTATAGTAAATTCACGCTAGATTTTGAAAGGGGTCCCGTATCGATCAAACTTTTCCGTGACGGAAGGGCGATCGTCAGGCACGTAAAGGACGAGAACCAGGCAAAATCCCTCTATTCCGAGTACATAGGGCTGTAAGCGGGAGCCCCGCGCAGATAAGATATAATATCAATGGAACAGCAGATGAGAGGTCTTTTTGACCGTATGAGGAATGGGGCTGACATGAGTGGAGATATTCGAAAAGAGATCGATAATAAGATTTTCCGGCAGCACTTCTGAGAATAAAGGTGACTTTGTCGTGAACGAAACGCCGCTTACGATAATGCTCAACAAGCAGGAGCTTGCCACCATCGTCTGTTCTCCGTACGCGCAGAAGGAACTTGTCGTAGGCTTTCTTGCGGGAGAGGGACTCATAAAAAAATACTCCGATATCACAGATTATTTCCATCGTGAGAAGCAGGAGGTAGTCTGGGTCGAAACCGAAGACTCAGACACCGCGATGGAAAATTTTATGGGACGCAATTTCGGGAGCTGCTGCGGCAAGAGCCGTCCGACGCTCTACTTCAGGAACGATTCGGAGCAGCTGAGGCCCCTGTACGGAAATGCGCGCTTTTCCGCATCCGAACTGCAGGAGCTCATAAGGCAGCTCGACGATGGTTCCGATACCTTCAGGATGACAGGCGGCGTCCATTCTGCGGCACTGGCCGACAATGAGCGGATACTCATCAAATATGAGGACATAGGCAGGCACAATGCGCTTGACCGCGTCCTCGGCCATACCATCATCAACGGCATCGCCACGGAGGACAAGGCAGTCCTGCTCAGCGGCCGCATCTCGTCGGAAATGCTGATAAAGGCAGCCAGGATAGGCACACCGGTGATCGTCTCACGTTCTGCGCCGACCGGTCTCGCGATCGACCTTGCGGAAGAGCTCAATATAACGACTGTCGGTTTCGTGAGGGGAAACAGCATGAACGTATACAGCCACCCGGAGAGGATCGTCCGGTAATGCAGCCCTATCTCATAAACTCAGTCGGTCTTTAAATCAAATTGAAGTCTTTGGGAAGGTAAGGGTGAAACAGGTCCCGCTGTTTAAGCTGCTTCTTACTTCGACGGTCCCGCCGTGAGCCGCGATGATCGATCTCACGATCGCAAGGCCTATTCCGGAGCCGCCGGTCATACGGTTTCGGGATTTATCCGCACGGTAGAAACGTTCAAAGATCAAGGGCAGTTCTTCTTCAGGTATCCCAATGCCGTTGTCTTCAAATTCAAGGATAACGGAATCCTCCGTTTCACTGATCCGTATATCGATATTCCCGCCCTCGGGCGTATATTTTATCGCGTTGCTCATCAGGTTCATCAGCACCTGATCGATGCGGTACTTGTCGGCGAAGATCCTTGAATCGCTTCCCTCCACGGACATCCTGAGCTCTTTGTTTTTCAACTCCGCCTCAAAGTTCAGCACAGCGTTGTTTGAGAGTTCTTTCAGGCTTATCATGGACCTGTCAAGCTTCGAGTTGCCGCTTTCGACCTTTGCGAGGCTTTCCAGATCGCGGACCAGCCTGCTTATCCTCGTCATCTCGTCATAGCAGCTCTGGAGACGCTCCTTCGTCGGTTCCCAGCAGCCTTCGATCATCGCCTCAAGGTGCGTCTGGGCCGTGGTGATAGGCGTCCTCAGCTCATGTGCCACGTCGGCTGTCAGCTGTTTTCTCAGGTCCTCCTGATTTTTGAGGGATTCCCCGAGCTGGTTGATCGCCCCTATGAGCCGGTCAAGCTCTATCGTGTTCGTCTCCTCGCCGATCCTTACCTCGTAATCGCCCTCAGAGATCTTCCTCGCTGTCTCCGCTGTCGTCAGGATCGGCCTGCTCAGGCGGCGGGCTATGTAAAAGCCTGCAAGCAGCGAGACGAAGAGGGTGAAGATCGCCGTCAGGATCAGGATCCTGTTGAGTGCGTCGAGGAAATTGAAATCGCCCTCGCTGAAAAAATAGGGGCCCGGATATTTGACGTTCACGGTCCCTATCTTCTCGGAGCCGTCCATCGCATCAAATACCTTCGTGGTCAGCGCACCGTCATTGTGGGACCTGCCCGTCATCCTGTGGGATATGTCGTCCAGGACCGCTGTGCACAGCGACATATCGCAGGTCTCAGCATCCCATACGACATTGCCGCCGGCGTCCGAGACTCTTATGATAAAGCCGTCGTAAAGCAGCGACATCCCGATGGAATGAACGGCGGCGGCATCCCATCTGCCCGATGACTTGTCGTACTGTCTGGTGATCGTGGCTACTATATCCTGGGCAGTGTTCTCCAGTCTGTTTTGTATATAGCTTTTGAATTTGTTCCCGATGAAGAAGTTTGCGAGAAGGCTCGTCACGGCAACGACCAACAGCGAGACTAGGACTATAGTCAGCGTCAGCTTGGTCATCAGTTTCCAGCCGTGTCTATTTTCCGCCAAATTTATACCCTACCCCGTGGACCGTCAGGATGTATTCCGGATTCTTCGAGTCGTTTTCTATCTTCTGGCGTATATTCTTGACATGGCAGTCGACAGCCCTGTCATAGCCGCGATATTCGTCTCCGAGAGCGATAGATATTATGTCTTCCCTCGAAAAGATCTTGTTTGGATATTTGATCAGCGCAGCAAGTATCCTGAACTCGTTAGGCGTCAGATTCACTTCATGTCTGTTTTTTCTGACGGTATGGCTTTCAAAGTCGATCTCCAGGTCGCCGCCGTTGAACGAGTTCTTTTTGTACAGCGGCACGAGGTCGTTCGCCGAGCGCCTCAGGACAGCTTCCATCCTTGCATGGAGTTCCTTCAGGCTGAACGGTTTGGTTATATAGTCGTCGGCTCCGTTCTCCAGGCCGTTCAGGATGTCATGCTCTTCGGCTTTTGCGGTCAGCATGATTATCGGGACGCGCGATCTCTGTCTCAGCGCAAGGCATATCATGTCCCCCGACATATCCGGCAGCATGACGTCCAGGATCACCAGGGATATATTTTCACGGTCAAAGATCTCAAAGGTCTGCGCTGCGTTTTCCGCGGTAAAGACGGCGAAGCCCTTCTCCTCAAGGAACGACTTTATCACCTCAAGGATCTTCACCTCGTCGTCGACGACAAGCACGCTTCTGGCGCTTTGCTTCATATTACGAGATAGCCCTCGTCTTCGATCGCATCAGTGATGTTTTCAAGAGAGACCTTTTCTGCATCATATTCGACCGTGACAGTTTTGTCGTCCAGGCTGACATCCGCATGAGAGACGCCGTATAGCGCGTCGAGCGCGTTCTTCACCGCGTTCACGCAGTGCTCGCAGGACATTCCCTCGACATTCAATACTACCCTTTCCATCGATCTCTTCCTCCTTAAGCTCTGTTTCACTCCACTATATTATAAGGCTTAAGGAATTTATATATCTCGATCGGTCTTCCGGATCCGTCCATCGTCTTTACCTTAGCGTAGAGCCACCCTTCGACCTTTTCGGGGTCGGCTCCGGCCTCGATAAAGACCGCGGGGTCCAGCACAAAGACGATATCCTTGTCGTTGGTCCCCATATCCTTTGCCCATTCAAAGACATTGCCGTCTCCGATCTTTATGCCGAAGTGGTCCAGGGCCGTGTGATAACTTATGTATTCACGTTTCGACCTTAATATCTCACTGAACAGCTCCTGCGGCGACGTTTCGTCGGGATCTGCGGGCCGGTCCCCGTCAAGTTCGGAGACGATGACGATCTTATCTCCTTTTACCATGCCTTCCGGAAGCTTCTCCGGATCCAGACCTGCGTCGAGGAAGGGCTTCATGTCGAATTCCAGCGTCAGGTCATAGGACTTTCCGGGATCCGTATTCCTGCCCCAGATGAATCTCTCGCCCAGGGGCGATGTTATCGCCCAGCCTCCAGACGCCCCGTCCTTTCCGACATAGCCCGGCATCGCGGAGAGGACCGCATTGAAAGAGGTTATCGACCTGTTTCCTATGACATCAGTTGGATCTGTGGTCGCCAGAGTATATATCAGAAGACCGAATATCACTATTGACGCGCTTATGATCACAGCGATCCTGTTTTTCATGGGGATCCTCCTTATCGTCTCAGTTATCAGCCGAGTGGCCTGAAGCTCTTAAGCCTCAATGCGTTGGTCAGCACCGAGACCGAGCTCAGAGACATGGCCGCGGCCGCGAATATCGGGTTCAGCAGCGGACCGCCGAAGAGATGGAAAAATCCGGCAGCTATGGGGATCCCGATCACATTGTATCCAAAAGCCCAGAACAGGTTCTGCTTGATGTTCCTTATCGTGCTCTTGCTCAGCCGTACGGCGGCAGGCACGCCCATCAGGTCGCTTCTCATCAGGACGATGTCCGCGGATTCGATCGCCACGTCGGTCCCCGATCCTATCGCGATACCGATGTCGGCCTGTACGAGGGCAGGCGCGTCGTTGATGCCGTCTCCGACCATCGCAACCTTCTTGCCCTCTGCCTGTAGCTTTTTGACCTCGTTCGACTTGTCCTGAGGCAGCACTTCTGAGAGCACCCGCGTTATCCCTACCTGCTTTGCGATGGCCTCTGCCGTCCTTCTGTTGTCTCCCGTGATCATTGCTACTTCTATCCCCATCGACCGCAGCATATTTATCGCATCGATGCTGCTTGATTTGACCACGTCGGCGACCGCGATGATGCCCGCGAGTTTGCCGTCAGCCGCGACGTACATCGGCGTCTTGCCCTCACCGGCAAGGGTATCGGACCGGTCGCTCAGTTCCGTCCGGGAGATGTTCCTGATGTCCATGAGCCTGCTGTTTCCGAGCAGTATGTTCCGTCCGCCGATCTCAACTTCTATGCCGTATCCCGGGATAGCCTCGAACCGGTCTATAGCCAGCATTTCCTGACCTCCACCCTCTGCTTTCTTTACTATGGCCTCCGCGAGAGGATGTTCCGACCCCTTTTCAGCGGACGCGGCAAGTTGAAGCAGTTCATTCCTTCCGATCTCGCCGACCGTTATCACGTCTGTCACTTCCGGCCTTCCCTCGGTGATGGTCCCGGTCTTGTCAAATATGACGGTGTCGATCTTGTGAGTCGTCTCAAGGGCTTCTCCGCCCTTGATCAGTATCCCGTGTTCCGCGCCCTTTCCCGTAGCCACCATGATCGCCGTAGGCGTTGCGAGCCCAAGCGCGCACGGACAGGCTATGACAAGGACCGAGATGAAGATAGTCAGCGAGAAGACAAGTGACTCGCCAGCGATAAGCCACGCAGCAGCGGCAAGTACGGCTATGACGAAGACGACCGGGACGAAATATCCCGATACGATGTCTGCCATCTTGGCGATCGGAGCCTTTGATCCCTGAGCCTCTTCGACCAGCTTTATTATCTGAGCCAGGGCAGTGTCTCCTCCGACTTTGGAAGCCTCGAAGCGTATCATTCCGTTTTTATTTATGCTTGCGGCATAGACCTGATCCCCCGCTTTCTTCTCAACGGGGATGCTCTCTCCGGTAAGCATCGACTCGTCTACTGACGTGATCCCCTCGAGGACCACTCCGTCCACGGGGATCTTCTCCCCCGGCCTTACCAGTATTATGTAGCCCGTTTCGACCTCATCTATCGGCACTTCGTATTCCCTGTTGTCTTTTATGACCACCGCTGTCTTCGGTGCAAGCCCGATAAGCTTTTTTATCGCATCGGACGTCTTGCCCTTCGAGACAGCCTCCAGAGATTTGCCCAGAAGGATCAGGGTGATGATAACCCCCGCCGTTTCAAAGTACATGTTGTCGACGGCTCCGAAATTGCCCGCCGTTATCTGATATACGGAATACGAGCTGTACAGCACCGCCGCAGAGGTGCCCATCGCGATCAGTGAGTCCATATTCGGGCTTCTGTTGATGATCGCCCTGAACCCGTCGGTGTAGAAATTCCTGCCCGCGATCAGGATAGGCAGGGTCAGTGCGATCTGTACTATCGCGTAATTCAGCGGATACTGCATCGGTGCCAGGAATGATGGTATCGGGAAGTTAAGCCACCATATCATCGGCCCCATGGCGATATAGAGGAGCGGGACCGCAAAGAACGCCGAGACGATGAACTTGTCCCACAGCGCCTGTATCTCTTTCTCTTTTCTCAGCTTGTCCTCGTCGACCACGGTCATTTCCGTAAAAGAAACAGCGACGTACCCGGTCTTCTCGATCTTTTCCACGATCGAAGAGAGGCTCACCGTATCGGGGTCAAAGAAGACAGTTGCCTTTTCAGTCGCCAGATTCACAGAGACCTTCTCGACGCCTTCCATCTTCCCCACTACCTTTTCGACCCGAGCGGAACAAGCGGCACAGTGCATTCCGGTAATTTTCAATATCTCTTTTGCCATCGGTCAAACAGTCCTTTCCGGATCTCTAAGTCCGTACATCCTCAGTTTGCTGCGCAGCAGGCGCAGTTCATCTGCCGCTGCTGCTGTGTGTTGACGCCCCCCTGGACCACTTTCGGCTTGTCCTTGATATCGTCGTAGACATTGATCTGGCTTCTGATCATCCCCATCCAGCAACTGAAAGGCATAGTCCCCTTCTTTTCAGGCGTGAACTCGATGATGTTGTCTCCAGGCTCAAGCTTCTTTTCGATGCCGAGATCCGGGATGAAGATACTGTTGTTGCATCCGTTCAAAGCGGACCTGTCGGCGTGAAGGTTCCATCTTACAGGGATCCCGGCCTGCACGGCTATAGGAGGATAGCCCCACGGCGAGAGTTCAGTCCTGACCACCTGGACTCCGTCCTTCAGCTCGGCTGTGCCGCCCTGTACCGTACCTGCCGCGACCGTAGCGGATGAAGAGAAGATCCGTGGCATCGCATAGCCCGAAAGGGCCATCCCGTTGCTGAACATAAATATCCCTAAAATTACGACCAACACAGCACTTGTCTTCATCATTTTCCCCCTGTATTTTTTAGTTAAGACCGAGCTTAGAGTACCGAGCCCGAACATCAGCGGGACCGTCCCCAGACTGAAGATCATCATAGACAGCGCGCCCTTCACGGGATCTCCCGTCGAGAGGGCATATATCTGCATAGCCTGAAGGGGGCCGCACGGCATCAGTCCGTTCAGCAGCCCCACATAAAACGGTCCCTTCCCGCTTTTCTGTCCGGATATTTTCACTCTGAGTCCCGCGGGGATCCGAAGGGATATCCTCTTCAGCCACGGAGATATGTCAAGCATATTCAGCCCCATGATCACCATGAAGACACCGGCGATCACCGCGACGATCCCCTTCCCCGTTCCGGAAAAACTCACGGCCGAGCCAAGAGCGCCGACCAGTCCTCCGATCACGGTATAGGAAAGCACGCGTCCGAAGTTGTAAAGAAAGCTCGGCCTGAAATTTGCAAACCGGCCGCAACGCTCTGTTCCCGAAGCATAAGCCGTGCACTGCGACAGGTTGATCCCGCCGCACATCGCGATGCAGTGGACGGACGTCAGCAGTCCGATCACGAAAAGCATCCCGTATCCCATGCCCGCCGTAGCTTCAGGGAAAGCGTTGAATATATTCGTCACGCCCAGGCGGCTCAGGATCAAATACACAGCCAGGATCACCAGCAGCGTCTTCACAACATAATACTTGTCGCCCTGATCCTTTTCAGGCAGCGATGAGCCATAACCGAGATCTTCTATTATCCTTTCGATCGCATTTATGTCCATATCACCGTCATACGTTACCGTCAGGATCGAAGTCGGAAAATCTATATCGGCACTCATCACGCCCTTCGTCGCTTTCAGTGCTTTTTCTATTCTTTTTTTACAGTTGGTACATGTTATCCCGCTGATCTTTAATTTTTTAGTCACCGATCTGTCCATTAAAAAATGCCTCCTTTTTCGATGCCGGACTTAATGGCACGGAGATCCTGTATAAAACGCGAATGCTGCAATGGCAACGATAAAGATGATCATCAGCATATTTGATCCCGAATCTTTCTCTTTCTCCATCCGATCTGTCCTCTGCCCTGTCTTATGACCTCTCTAATACGAAGTAATCCTATCAGAACAATATGTAGAACTTATGTAGAAAATACCCCGCGAAACGGATCACGGAACGATCCCAACTTGAAAGGTTTAATGAACGATGGAGGGACATAGAGCTTGATGTCCCGGACATTTGTGTTGTTCTCGGAAGCCCTTTTCTGATTTTTATCCGCAAGTGGAAATTTATTTTTATAGGAGTTGCTACTCCTTGGGGTCAGGTAGCTTGCTTTTAACATCTGTTTCAGCTATACAGGAGCATGCCGATGATTCCCCGATTGGATCACTCGGGGACGACGGAGAGTTAAACCGTTGCGACCAAAGGTCGCGGAGAATTGCGGCGTGAGGCATGCCGCGGGGAATTTGCTGAATGAACCATTCAGCGGAGAGATCTTTTAAGACTGAACTCCCCTCGATGCGAAGCGAGCAAATTCTCCAGCGTCCGAAGGACGCGAATTCTCCGCAGCCCAGAGGCTGCAGATTCTCCGGCGGATGCAGTCTCCGCCTGCATTTAACAACGGCTACACGGGACATGCTTCTGTCGCACTTCACGCGACCTTTGGTCGCAGTTTCACCAGTGTTAACTCAGCCGCAGCAGTCGGGACCTCCGCAGCAGGGGCCATCTCCGTTATTATTTCCGCTCAATATACTCATAAGCACCGCATAGGCGCAGCCGACGCCCTTTCTTACGGATATCGCGGAAACAGGGCAGTTCATGGCGCATGCACCGCATTCCATACAATGGTCTATGTCAGTTATGTGCGCCTTGCTTTCAATCAATGAAAATACGGCATGGGGGCAGACATTCAGGCACATGCCGCATCCGATGCATTTGTCCGTATCAAGTTTCAACGCAGCGACTCCCTTGAGATACTTAAGATCCATTTATCTTCCCCCTTGCCTATATGAAGTACGATATGATCCTTATCAGGATCCCCGCCGCCAGTGCGATGATGATCAGCGGCAGCGCCGCTTTCATCTCCCTTTCCACGCCTGACAGGGAGGTATAGGTCGACGAGCCTGTGAAATTCATGCCGAAAAATGCGGAAAGCGACGGCAGTATCAACAGATACGAAATAAGCTGCAGAACGTCATGTACTCCACCATAAAATAATACCAGGACCGTCCATAAAAGCCCCGTTATCATGCCCTTCAATGAGAAGGCCCTGCCGGGGATCCACGGAAGAAGGACCGGAGTCGCAAAGGTGCCGGTGAAGACCGACCCGAGCAGCGCAAGGTAATCTATCCTTTCGACAGGCAGGATGCCCAAAGCGGCAAGGATCGCCATCGCTCCGAAGATCTTGAGCATCAGCCCCATCGCGATCACGATCTCCATAGGCGTAAGGACAAGCCTGTCCACCAGATCAAAACGCACTTTACGCATCTCCGGCTTAAGAGTCTTTCCGTTGTCGAGGAAATAGGGGATGTCTTCCGCCCTTACAGGTCCGTAAATGACCCTGAAACCGCTCTTATCTCTTACCTCATGGGCAGATACGCCGGTCGCTCCGAGCTGCGGAAGGATAAGCTCCCTGTGTGCCACTTTCTCGCTCAGTTCCGTCTCATCGATACGTGAAACCAGTTCTTCTGTGCCGAATGTCCCTTTGCCTGCGGCGCACCAGACGTTTACCCCGTATGTGTCGAGGACCATGAGCCAGAGATCCCTTCCGGCAAGGTTCATCCTGACCCTGTCTACTGTCATCTTATAATTAGCGGTGACCAGGACGGGAGACAGCTCATCGGGACAGCCGATCATGTAGAGTCCGGGATCGATCAGATATTTCATCCTCCCGATGCCCCATCTTGCCTTCCAGGTGCCGATCCTGTCCTTTATCGAAAGCGATGTGGAAAGAGTTTCATTTTCTGCTTCTGTGCAGCAGCACGTTGTCATAGTCACAACACTTCCCCCGGGCGATTATCCCCCGTCATATTTTTTTTGGAGCTGAACCAACTTTTTGTGTTGTTGCAGAAACGGACGAGCATCAGCATGACAGGGACTTCAATAAGGACACCGACCACAGTCGCAAGCGCCGCTCCGGACTTTAACCCGAAGAGTGAGATCGCGACTGCCACCGCGAGTTCAAAAAAGTTACTGGCCCCAATCATGCCCGCCGGTGCCGCGACGTCATGCGGAAGTTTCCATGCCCACGCCCAAAAATATCCCACTCCAAAGATGAAAACAGTCTGGATAGTGAGAGGGATGGCTATCAACAAAATGTCCGTCGGGTTATTGATTATGACCCTGCCCTGAAAGGAGAAAATTATTACAAGCGTCAAAAGGAGCCCGACCGTAGTAATGTTGTCGAACTTCGATACGAATTCATTGAAGGCCTCTTCACCGTGGTTGTTTATGTAAGACCTTCTTGTCAGCCATCCTGCGGTGAGCGGTATGACCACGAAGAGCACGACTGAAAGAAGAAGCGTATTCCACGGTATGGCTATCCCGGAGACACCCAGAAGAAACGCGACTATGGGAGTGAACGCGAAGAGTATTATCAGATCGTTGACCGCTACCTGGACGAGAGTGTAGGCAGGATTTCCCTTTGTGAGGTGGCTCCACACGAAGACCATGGCGGTGCAGGGCGCTGCGCCCAGGAGTACGGCTCCGGCGAGATATTCCTTCGCCAGTTCGGGAGATATCATCCCCTTGTAAAGAACGAAAAGGAAAAACGCCGCTATGCCGTACATCGTGAACGGCTTGATGAGCCAGTTCGTGGTGCATGTGACGATCAGCCCTTTCGGCATTTTGACAGCTCCGACTACGCTTGAGAAATCGATCTTCAGCATCATAGGGTATATCATGAGCCATATTAGTACTGCGACCGGGATCGAGACATTTGCGAATTCAAATTTTGCAAGGATGGCAGGAACGATCGGGATGTAGATCCCTATCATGACTCCTGCTGCCATACAGAGCGCTACCCAGAGAGTCAGGTAACGCCCGAAAAATCCAAGTTCTGCTTCATTCGCGATCCTTTCGGCCATAGTATTTCTCCCCTTTGATCGTTGATATTTATTTTAAATATGTGATCCAACACGAGCCCCAATATACATCATACATAGATGCGTGTCAATATGTTTAAACTATGTGCCGCAAAAAAAATTGCCGGGTCGATCATTCACCGGCAAAGTTATTTAAGATCATCAGTACGGCACGTCTGTCAGGAACGTTCAACGATCAGCACTTGGTGTCGAAATAGACCCTTTCCTTCCCCTCATCTGATGAGATCCTCTTTATGAAAGAAGTGAGCTCGGAAAACTTTTCCAAATTCAGTGAATAATGTGTCCATTTGCCGTCCTTTCTTGAAGATACAAGGCCTGATCTGCAGAGGACCTTCATATGATGAGAAAGGGTCGGCTGAGTAAGGTCAAAGGCTTCGAGTATGGTGCAGGCGCAAAGTTCGCCGCATGAAAGCATATCTACTATCATTATCCTGTTCGGATCTGAAAGGATCTTGAAAAGCAACGCCCCTTCCTTATGATCCATTTCCATTCCTCCCCCGCCGGTCGAATTCAATACTGACTATATTATACCGACTATAAAAAAAGACGGGCTTTTGCCCGTCTTTTTTATCTCCAATATGGTGGGCGATAGAAGAATTGAACTTCTGACCTCTTCCGTGTCAAGGAAGCGTTCTACCTCTGAACTAACCGCCCAACGAGATGAGATTTTACTAGGTAATGTACGTCCTGTCAATAGTTACCGGGATTTTGAAGCACTTCCCTGTCTGACGAAACTTCCGCCCCCTTCCCACGCACGGAAGGGGCCGATGTCAGTTATTTCTCCAGAACTACCTTGAATCCGTTTTCCGTTTCCTCAAAGTCGCCCTTCCATCCGGCGTTCCTGCCGAACCTGAGGACATTTTCCCTTGAGGTGACTGTGTCTACAAGTACCTCTACCCGTCCGCCGCTGAGTTTATCGAGTACTTTTTTTGTCATTACGACGGGCTGGGGGCATGAGAATCCGCGTGCGTCAACTGTTTTGGTTTCCATATCGAAAAACCTCCTATTCTACCCTGTTCATGAACAAGGATCCAACGGCGAAACAGAAGATCAGTCCGATTATCGTGGCAGGTATGCCGTAAGCTCCGACCCCTGCGCCTGAGCTGGCCAGGCTGAAGTTATGCGCAAAAGCCGCGCCTACGAGCATCCCCATTATGAAGACGCCTGCATCTGAGTCGCCCTCGCCGGACATAATGAACATGCGTCCCGGGCAGCCGCCGGCCAGCGTGAATGCGAGGCCGGAGAGGACCATCCCGAGAAAGTTCCAGATCTGCATGGTGTGGGCTATCGGCTGTCCTTCAAATCCGGGCTTGAACTGTCCAAGCACCATGTTCGTGACGAAGGCTGCGATTATGAAGCTTATGATGCCCTTGAAGAGGTGGGTATCCTTGAGCATGATAAGATCGCGGATCGCTCCGACCGTGCAGAAGCGGCTCCTCTGGGCAAGCCATCCGACAAGGAGTCCCGCCGCGAGCGAGATGATCAAGGGGGCGTGCATCGATCCCGGACCTTTATCCGAGAAGAAGATCGGTCCCGTTCCTTCCGGGCCGAAGAGCGGCTTTATTACCAGGAGAGCAAGAAGACCAATAGCAAGCAGGGGCATGAAGTAACCGGCGGCCTTCGGGTTTTGACGGGCCGCGCCGAGGCTGAAACCGCGATAGAGGAACATGATCCCGATCGATACGCCGACAGCAAGTCCGGCTATACCGGCGATCGCGTTGAAGTCTCCGCCCGCGAGCCTGAGATATGCCCTCCAGGGGCATCCGAGGAAGACGAGTCCGCCGATCATGGCGAAGAAGCCGAGGCCGAAACGGATCATCGGTGAAGAGCCGCCTCTTGGTTTGTATTCACGGTAAATGAGTGCGGAGCCGAAGGATCCGATTATGAAACCCGCGAGTTCGGGACGCAGATACTGGACTATGCCCGCCCTGTGAAGTCCGAGGGCTCCTGCTATGTCACGCGTGAAGCATGCGACGCATACACCCATGTTCCCCGGGTTTCCCAACTTAACAAGCAGGGCCGCAACGACCCCGATGATGGCACCCGCAAGCGCAGGGCCGTATTTTGACATAAGTACGCGATTCATGGTTTACCTCCTTAAGTTTTTGAACGTAAGTTGTGATCTTCCGGTGATGGATGATCCAGCCGGCAGCTTACATAAGGAGGAATCAGGGGGGTTTGGTGACGAAGAGTTTCAGTCAATCCCCATGCTGTCCTTCAGTAGGCAGAGCCGGCGAAAAGCGGAAGGTCCATTCCTTGGACCCGGTACTGCAAGATCACGCCATCGCTTAGCCCCCTTTCCTGAACAGCAAGTGTGTTTAGGTAAATTTATTTACACAATAAATTATATAACCAATATCTCTGATTTGGAACTGATCCAATAAACAAGAAAATGATAGATTTAACTGCGTCAGGCCAAGTTCTGTGTCTGACGAGAAATAATAAAAAAGAGGAGACAAGTGTCTCCCCCGGTCGGGGATGTCCTGCCTCCGCATTGCTGACCGTTTTCAGCTGCGTTTTGTCATTCGTCTGCCCAGTAGTTAGGGGCCTCTTTGGTGATCACTATGTCGTGGGGATGGCTCTCCTTCATCGATGCCGGAGTGACCTGTACGAACCTGGCATCCCTGTGAAGCGCTTCGATGTTGGGTGCGCCCACATAACCCATGCCGGAACGCACTCCGCCGACCATCTGGTAGACTACACCGGAGATGGAGCCCTTGTGCGCGACCATACCCTCGATGCCTTCCGGAACGAGCTTATCCTCTGCGGATCCTTCCTGGAAATACCTGTCCTTGCTGCAGCCGCCCTTCATAGCGCCGAGGGAACCCATGCCCCTGTAGCTCTTGAACGACCTGCCCCTGTATATGACGGCCTCTCCCGGGCTTTCCTCGGTGCCCGCAAAGAGGGAGCCTATCATAACCACGTCCGCGCCTGCGGCAAGAGCCTTGACTATGTCTCCGGAGTACCTGATGCCGCCGTCCGCTATCGCGGTCTTGCCTCTCTTGTGGACCGCTTCGGCAACGTTCATGACGGCCGCGACCTGGGGAACGCCGATGCCCGCCACTATGCGTGTCGTGCAGATGGAACCAGGGCCTATGCCTATCTTGACAGCGTCCGCGCCCGCATCGATCAGTGCGTCCGCGGCCTCTGCCGTGGCTATGTTGCCCGCGATGAGCGGAAGGTCCGGATAGAGCTTCCTGAGTCTGGCGACAGTGTCGATGACCATTCTGGAATGACCGTGAGCCGTGTCGACCACGATCGTGTCCACGCCTGCCTTTACAAGCGCCTCAGCCCTGTCGAAAGCGTCCGCCCCCACTCCGATGGCTGCCCCTACCCTGAGGCGGCCTCTGTGGTCCTTTGTGGCGTTGGGGAATGCCTTCGCCTTCAGGATGTCCTTGATAGTTATGAGCCCCTTGAGCACCCCGTCCTTGTCTACTATGGGCAGTTTTTCTACCTTCGTACCCATAAGGATCGTCTTCGCATCCTCAAGTGTTGTGCCTACGGGCGCCGTGATGAGGTTCTCCTTCGTCATTATGTTCGATATCGGCTGGTCCAGGTTCGTCACGAACCTCAGGTCTCTGTTGGTGATGATGCCGACAAGCCTTATATCCTTGTCTACGACCGGGACGCCTGAGATGTGATAGTGCTCCATGAGCGCGACCGCATCCCTGACGAGGTCCTCAGGATGGCGGTAGAAGGGATCGACGATGACGCCCGACTCGGACCTCTTTACCTTGTCCACTTCAACAGCCTGCTTTTCGATGGGGAGGTTCCTGTGGAGTATCCCGATACCGCCTTCGCGGGCAAGCGCTATCGCGAGCCTGCCTTCGGTAACGGTGTCCATCGCGGCGCTGCATATCGGTATATTGAGGGATATCTGCGGAGTCAGTCTGGTCGAGACATCGACCTGTGCGGGCACTACCTCGCTGTAACCGGGGACAAGCAGGACGTCGTCGAACGTGAAGCCCTGATATTCAACAAACTTATCTTTGGTACTCTTTTTTGCCATCTCTATAGCCTCCGTATTCTGATATATGTATGTATGGGGCTTCCGCGACTATTGGTGATCTGTCACGCCTGGTCCCAATTATATCTTGAAAGTACCGCGACGCCGTGGCATATCATGCATTCGTTACGGCCCACAGCACCGCAGCCCTCTCCCGATTTGACCTTCATGTTGAAATTCGTTTCGCCGTTTTCTTCGGATATGTAGGAAGCAACGCTTCTGATAAAATCGGGGACCATGTGCCCGAGTCTGGGCGACTGGGCTTCGAGCGTGACGTCGACCCAGTCTATCCTCCATCCCCGGGAACGGACTTTGGCCACTACGGTCCTGAGCAGCTCGCGGCTGTCAGCATCCTTCCATTTTGCATCCGAGGCCGGGAAGAGTGTCCCTATGTCGGGCAGCCCCGCTGCCCCGAGCATGGCGTCCATCACCGTGTGCATTACTATATCCGCATCCGAATGGCCCAGAAGTCCGAGTTCCGGATCTTCGATCTCTATGCCCGCGAGGATCAGCTTCCGGCCCTTGACGAGTCTATGGATGTCGTAGCCGTGTCCCGTCCTTTGGATCTTTGAAGCGCCTGTCATCGACAGGGCCCTCTCCCAGTCGGACTGCGTAGTTATCTTGAAATTGGACTCGAGACCCTCTGTGCGGGATATCTCTCTTCCTGAGGCGATCCATGCCTCCGCCTCGTCCGTCCCGTCGGTGCCGTATAATGTGATAGCCTTGATCAACGGTGCCTTTTCAAAGACCTGAGGCGTCTGTGTCCTGAAGTACTCTGTCCTGTCTACGCAGATCATCTTTCCCGAGGAGATCCTCTTGAGAGAATCGGTACAGGGAACGAGAGGCACGGATGCTCCGTGTGCCAGTGCGTCCTCCATGAGTCTCCTGCACAGTTCCGGCGTAATAAAAGGGCGGGCCGCATCGTGCACCAGCACGTGAGACCCGCATGAAATCTTCAATCCGTTCATGACCGACTCAGACCTTTTGGCGCCTCCCGCAGTGAGGCGCGTGGGGATCCTGAGACGGCATCCCTCCCCTGTTTCGGCAATGCGATCCTCCGGAACGACAATGATGAGCTCTTCGACGGCCCCTTCCTCCCAAAGCTTTTCAGCGACCATCGCGGACCACTTCCAGACAGGAATGCCCGCAAGGAGGCGGAACTGCTTCGGGGTCCCGCCGAGACGGGATCCTGTTCCTCCGGCAACTATTATGAAGGACCAGGTCTCCTTGCTCATGTCTACGGGCGTATTCTTCCGAAGACCATTCTTCCGGCCGAAGTCTGCAGCATGGAGGTGACAGTTACCTTTACCCTCTCACCGATCCTTTTGTAGCCGTCTTCGACGACAAGCATAGTTCCGTCGTCGAGATATCCGACTCCCTGATGCGGTTCTTTGCCTATGCGGATTATGTCTATCTCGACATTTTCGCCGGGGAGCAGCATCGGCTTGAGCGAATTCGCCAGGTCGTTTACGTTGAGCACGGAAACTCCCTCTATCTGCGCTATCTGATTCAGGTTGTAGTCGGTGGTTATGACCTTCCCGCCGAGCTGACGGGCAAGGACGACAAGGGCTTCGTCCACCTTGTCCCTTTCAAGGTCCTTGAGTGTCGTTTCAGGTATCTCGATATTCAGCGTACTGACCTTCTGCAGCTCTGTCACCACGGCAAGTCCCCTTCTTCCCCTCGTCCTCCTGAGAGGATCTGTTGAATCCGCGACTCCCTGGAGCTCCGCGAGAATGAACCTGGGAAGGACTATCGTACCTTCAAGAAATCCGCTCTGGGCCACGTCAAGTATCCTGCCGTCTATGATCGCGCTCGTGTCGAGTATCTTGGGGATCGAGTAGTAGAACTCGGGAGCGACCTCGATGTCGGCGCCCTTTTCCTCTTCGCCGTTCGCGTTCTTCTTTTTACGCTTCGGAAGGCGCAGCTTGATGTCTCCGATATTCGTTATTACGTTCCATATATCGTCCTTCCTCTTCGCGAAGAAGCGAAGTCCGAGATAGCCAAGAGCCACGTTCAGCAGTACGGCTATATAGACTCCTATACCTCCCGGGAGCCTGGATACCGGCAGGGCGATAAGGTTTGCCAGCAGCAGCCCCAGGATCAGTCCCAGGAGACTTACGGTAAGTTCCGGCACACTCGTATTCTGAAGCTTGGATTCGGTGAACTGGGCGAATTTACTTACGCTGAGCCAGAACAGAGGTGCAAGGATAAAGCCGAAACATGCTGAAATAATGATAATGACAACGGTCGTCGCAACAGGATGCAGCAGCGTAACAGAGGGCCACCAGCCGAGTTCTATCGCCATCTTTGCCAACTGGTAGCCGGCGGCACCGCAGATGAAAACCATGACTGTTCTTACCAATCTTTTCATAACAACTGAAAGACCGGATGGTGTCGGTGCAGACATATTGCATTCTCCTTTCGTTTTATATTTTATTTATTGCAGTATATACTGTTATTATCACTAAAAAATTACGACTCTCTTCAGGACATTTCCTTCCTGGATTCCATCGCCATGTGGAGCGTGACCCTGTCCGCGTAACCTATGCTTCCGCCGACGGGAAGGCCGTATGAGAGCCTTGATATCTTTACCGGCATCCCCTTCAGCGCGTCCTGTATCGCAAATGCCGTGAGATCACCCTCGATCCTTGGGGCGGTAGCAAGAATTATCTCTTCGATCTTGAGATCGCGGATCCTCTGCCTGAGCTTTTCGATGCTCTCCTCCGGTATATCCTCGTCGTCGAGAGGCGATACCTGTCCGCCGAGCACATGGTAGATGCCGTTGAATATCCCCGCCTGTTCGATCGATATGCAGTCCTCGTCGCTTTCGACGATGCACATGATCTTGCGGTTCCTCGTCATGTCCCTGCAGATCTGGCAGGGCTCGATATCTGTGATGCAGCCGCACTCACCGCAGTGATGGGTCTCTTCCCTGACCTGGCTTATCGTCGACACGAACTCGCTGACCCAGAGAGGATCCTGCTTAAGGATGAAAAAAACCATCCGCCGGGCAGTTTTTTCTCCAACGCCCGGAAGTCTGCTCCACATTTTTATTAGTTTATAAACTGGACCCGGCAGAGACGTTTCTGACATGCGTAAATTACATCAGACCGGGAAATCCGCCCATTCCCCCGGTAATCGAATTCATCCTGCTGTTGGCTGTCTCTCTGCTCTGGCGTATCGCCTCTTTGAGAGCCGTGAGAATGAGGTCTTCGAGCATTTCCACATCCTGCGGGTCGACGACTTCGGGAGATATCGAAATCGACAGGATGTCGCCGTGGCCGTTGACTTTGGCCTTGACCATCCCTCCGCCTGAAACTCCCTCGACAACGGTATTGGCAAGCTGTTCCTGCGCGAGCTCCATCTCGGCCTGCATCCGCTGAGCCTGTTTCAAGAGTTTGTCCATCTTCATAATAATGATCTTCCCTTCGATAAAGACGTAATAAATAAGTTTGATTAAACAAAAAGTATACAACTTTATTATTGACGGCGCTACATGCAAATTACGTATAGTCGCTGTCAATTATCGGACATTAGTTGACTTAAAGATCTTTTCAGATGATCTCGGACTCTTCTTCGGAATCGTTCGGATTGTACGGGTCGAGATGCAGAGCCGTCAGCACCACATAGAAGGCAAATTCGGGCAGCTTGAGTATCCTGCGCCAGCGCCACGGCTCCTGGATGGTTCGGTACAGCCATTCGAGACAGAGTTTCTGCCATATCTTCGGAGCTCTTGTGAGCTTTCCGGATATGACGTCCATCGTGCCGCCTATGCCCATGCCGACTGTCGCTCCGGTCTTTGCAAGATTGTCCTCGAGCCAGTATTCCTGCTTCGGAACGCCGAGCCCGACGAAGAGGACCTTGGCGCCGGATCTGCGGATGTCGCTGCAGATATCGTCGATCTCTTCGTCCCTGAAGTAGCCGTTCCTCGTACCGGCGACATTGAGTCCGGGGTATTTCTCGGCAAGTTTGGATGCCGCGGCTTCTGCGACTCCTGGAGCCCCTCCGAGGAACCATATCCCCCATCCCTCGTATGAAGCTCTTTTGCAGATGTGTTCGGTGAACTCGACGCCGGGTATCCTCTCCTGGATGGGAGTATGCAGGAGTCTGAGGGCTGCAATAAGTCCGGCCCCGTCGGGAAGCACCATGGCGGCATTCCTGATTATCCTCCTGTACCTCGTGTCCGTCCTGCTCCTGAGTGCCGCGAGAGCATCGGGAGTGACGATTATGCAGTGGTCGGTACCTTTGTTTATCCAGTGCTGTACCTGGCTGATAGCATAGTTTAGCGATATGTTGTCGACCCTGATGCCCCAGAGGCCCGGCTTTCTGGCCTGGCTCCTGTCCGACTTCGAAGCGTACCTGAAGAAGATCCATGTGACTGTCGAGAGGGAGAACGCGGCGGCAAGGAGGACGAAGAAGCTGGCTGCCCCGATCTGGATGAAGGCGGCCATGCATCCGATGAACGCGCATATCATCACGACCGAATGGACCGCGGAGGCATGGTCCATGCCCCTGCTGAGGAGCTTCCGGTAGAGGATCAGGTTGCCTGTCGGCATCGGCGAAAACGCCGCGCTGACAACGCTTATCGAGGTCTCTATAAGAGGCAGCATGAAGAGGCCGAGCGGAAGGACGGCAAGCGTGTAGAACGCGACGCCCTTGCTCACGCCGAATATCGCAAGACCGGCGAAAAGCGTTCCCCAAAGCGCCGTGAGGGGCTCCGTGAGCCTCCTGTATGCATGTATGTGTCTGCTCCAGAAGACCAAAAGGAGGACCATCCCCATGATGCAGAGCTGCACTGCCTCTCTTAAGTTCTGCGAGGAGAGCATTATCACGATCGAGACGAGCGTCCAGCTCACCGTGAGCAGCAATCCGCACATCCCGGGGATCTCATCTATCTCCTGGAAGAATATCGGGAAGATCCCTATCCAAAGCGTGCTGATGGCTATCGAGGCAAAATAGGAGAGGTAGTAGTATTCTCCTTCGGAAAATTCGATGAAGGCTATCCTTGGACCAAAGAGCGAAAATCCGAGACCGACTATAAAGTAAAGGAAACGGAGGTTCTTTCCCTTTGTGACCTTCTGGCAGAAACCGACACACGCAGCGGCAACGCCTGCCGCGATCGTTATCCGAAGGGGCCTGTCGGGCGCCCATATCCCGCAGAGGGCCCATGCGGCGGTCAGAGTGATATCCTTGAGATAATAGTACTGATCGCTCTCCAGGTATTTTTTGAAAAATCTCTGTATAAATATACATACGACTGCCACAAAGAGAACGAGCAGGACCGTCAGTGTGTAATTGCTGTCAAACAACATAGATGACCCTTCCTTTATCCGCATAGGGAGGGATCTCTTCCCTCTCCGATAATCCTACCATGTTTGCGCGCATAACAAAAGAGAAGCTAAACAGCAAAAAGTCAGGGGAGGCTGTGCCGACCCCCTGACCTGCTGCATTTTTCGCTCTTCGTTTGTTATTTTACGACCTCAAGGCCTCCGGCGTAGGGACGCAGGGCCTCGGGAACGGTGATGCTCCCGTCTTCGTTCTGGTAGTTTTCCATCAGCGCGATCAGGCATCTGCCTATCGCGATCCCGGATCCGTTCAGCGTGTGGACGAAGCGGGGCTTGCCGCCGTTGGCCGGGCGGTATTTCGTGCCCATCCTTCTGGCCTGGAAATCCTCACAGTTGCTGCAGGAGCTGATCTCGCGGTAGCAATTCTGGCTCGGGAGCCAAACTTCGATATCGTAAGTCTTTGCGGCGCCGAAGCCCATGTCGCCCGTGCAGAGGCATATCACCCTGTACGGTATGCCGAGGAGCTGAAGCACCTTTTCGGCGCAGTTCGTCATGTGTTCGAGCTCGTCATAGCTCTTTTCCGGGGTGCTGATCTTGACCATCTCGACCTTGTCAAACTGATGCTGCCTGAGCATGCCTCTCATATCGCGGCCGTAGCTGCCCGCCTCGCGCCTGAAGCACGGGGTGAACGCGCAGTAGTATTTCGGCAGATCCGATTCGTTCAGTATCTCTCCCGCGTGAAGGTTGGTCAGCGGCACTTCGGCGGTGGGTATCAGCCAGAGGTCGTCGTTCGCGCACCTGTAGAGGTCCTCCGCAAATTTTGGAAGCTGGCCCGTCCCGCTCATCGTCGTAGTGTTGACGAGTATCGGAGGGGCGATCTCTGTAAATCCGTGCTGCGTCGTATGGAGGTCGAGCATAAAGTTCATAAGGGCCCTTTCAAGCCTGGCTCCCGCTCCTTTGAGAACCGTGAAGCGGCTCTCGGCAAGCTGGACGCCTCTTTCGAAATCCATTATACCGAGCGGTTCCCCGAGGTCCCAGTGCGGTTTGGGTTCAAACGTGAACCGCCTCGGCGTGCCGTGTCTCCTAATCTCGACGTTGTCGTTCTCATCGGCTCCGACGGGGACCGAACTGTGCGGTCTGTTGGGGATCCTCATGGCGAGATCCTGGAGCTCGGCCTCTATCCCAGCGACCTTCTCATCGAGCTCCTTCACCTTTTCACCGATAAGGCGCATCTCTTCCATAAGGGCGTCGGCGTTTTCGCCGGCCTTCTTTTTCATCCCTACCTCTTTGGCCCCGGCGTTGCGCTTCTCCTTCAACGCTTCGACCTCAAGCAGCGTCTCGCGGCGCAGGGCATCCAGCTCGACGAATTTGTCCAGCGGGAAGTTGTAATTCCTGTTCAAGAGCATTGCGGCTACTTCGTCCGTATGCTCCCTCACCCATTTCATATCAAGCATTAAGCGTCAGCTCCTCTGTCTTTGCGGACTTCCCTGAGCAGGTTGGCTGTTTCGAGCGCGGCAAGTGCAGCATCCGCTCCCTTGTTTCCCGCTTTGCTCCCTGAGCGTGCAAGGGCCTGCTCGAGGTTGTCGGTGGTCAGTATTCCGAATGCGACGGGGATGCGGTGCTCGAGCCCTACAAGCGCAAGCCCTTTTGCAGCCTCGCCAGCAACGTACTCATGGTGGGAGGTGTCGCCGCGGATGACGGCTCCGAGCGTGATTATCGCGTCATATTTTCCGCTCAGGGCGAGCTCCTTTGCAACGACGGGCTGTTCCCATGCGCCCGGTGTCCAGTAAACATCTATGTCCTGATGGCGCACGTCATGTCTTGTCAGGGCGTCCTTTGCCCCTTCGATGAGCTTTGAAGTGATGAGCTCGTTGAACCTCGATGCTATTATGGCGAAGCGCAGGCCGCTCCCTATCATGTTTCCCTGGACTATTTTCATTTGGCTCTCCCCTTTAAGTAAATTTATCTTAAGACCCTTTTATTGTGCTTCCTTTTTTGATTTTGCCATTTCTACACACATTGAGTTGTTCAGTACATGTCCCATCTTGCAGACTTTGGTGGTGAGATATTTTTCGTTGTACGGGTTCGGGTCGATCTCGATGGGTACCCTCTCCGTGATCTCAAGTCCGTACCCCTTCAGTCCCGTGATCTTGACCGGGTTGTTGGTCATGAGCCTTATCTTTCTGAGACCGAGATCTGCGAGGATCTGCGCTCCTAAACCATAGTCCCTCGCATCGGGGGCATAGCCGAGCGCTACGTTGGCCTCCACCGTGTCCATTCCCTTTTCCTGAAGCTCATAGGCCTTGAGCTTTGCAAGGAGCCCAATACCGCGCCCTTCCTGGCGCATGTAGAGGAGTACTCCCCTTCCGGCTTTTTCTATCATCATCATAGCCTTGTGCAGCTGCGGACCGCAGTCGCATCTCAGTGAACCAAGAAGGTCTCCCGTGAAGCACTCCGAATGTACCCTCACGAGTACATCACCCGCACCCTCGATATCTCCCTTTACCAGGGCGAGGTGCACGTCATTGGGATGTTCGCCGTAAGGGCAGGTGTAGGCGTGGCAGATGAAATCTCCCCATGCGGTCGGCATGTGCACCGTCGCTTCCCGCCTGACCAGTTTTTCCCTCATAACGCGGTACCTGATCAGGTTCTCGACCGATATTATCTTCAGCCCGTACTTGGCCGCGAATTCAAGGAGCTGAGGAAGCCTTGCCATGCTACCGTCTTCGTTCATTATCTCGCATATGACTCCGCCCTCGTTGAATCCGGCCATGCGGGAAAGGTCCACTGCCGCTTCGGTGTGGCCAGCCCTCTTCAGTACCCCTCCGTGGCGCGCCACGAGCGGGAAGATGTGTCCCGGGCGGCGGAAGTCCTCGGCCCTCGAGAGCGGGTTGGCCAGAGCTTTGGCCGTTATCGCCCTCTCGGCGGCTGAAATGCCTGTGGTCGTGTCTTTGAGATGGTCGACGGAGACTGTGAAGGCGGTACCGTGTGCGTCGGTGTTGTGCTCGACCATCGGGTTGAGCTGCAGTCTTTTTGCCTGTTCGGCCCCGATCGGCACACAGACAAGTCCCCTCGCGTTCTTTATCATGAAATTGATGTCCTCGGGCCGGCAGCAGTCTGCCGCCATAACAAGGTCACCCTCGTTTTCCCGGTTTTCGTCGTCTACGACGATTATCATTTTTCCTTGCTTGATGTCATTCAGTGCTTCTTCGATCGTATTGAACATTCCTCAGTGATCCCCCTAGACCCAGCCGTATTTTACAAGTTTATCCCATGTCAGAGTATTTTTCACCTCATCGGTGTTCTCAGCCCCGGAAAAACGTGCATTCAAAAATTTTGTGATGTATTTGCCTATCATATCTGTCTCTATATTCACCGCATCCCCCTCTTTGAGTTCGGAGAGGGTCGTGTCTGAGATCGTGGTCGGGATTATGCCTACGGAAAAGCTCTCCGCATCGACGTCGATGACCGTGAGGCTTATGCCGTCGATCGCCACGGATCCCTTCGGGACGATCCCGGAGAGCAGCTCCGGAGGTGCTTCGAAATAGTACTTCCTTGTCTTTGGGCTGATCTCTATCTTACTGACATAGGCGAGGCCGTCTATGTGCCCGGAGACGATATGGCCGTCAAGCCTTGAATCAAGCCTCATCGCCCTCTCAAGGTTCACCCTCGAGCCGCTCCTGAGAGACCCCAGCTTCGTCCTTATCCGCGTCTCCTCCATTATCTCGACGCTGAATGATCTGCTGTCAGAACGCACGACAGTGCTGCACGCCCCCGATATGGATACGGAGTCGCCGATCCTGAGCTCGCCCGCGATCTTCGGCGCCACGATGTCGAGCTTCCAGACATCGTCCTTCGGATGTATGGCTGAAAGAGTGCCGACTGTCTCTATAAGTCCGGTGAACATGACAGAACTCCCCTTATCCAGATGTCTTCACCGCATGCGGATATCTGCATATCCTTTATGCTCACGGCCTCGTCAAGCTTACCCAATCCAAGGTGCTCCGTAAAGCGGATGCCGTTCCCGAGAAGCCTGGGGGCCATGAAGAGCGAGATCTCGTCCACAAGGCCGCGGCCAATCAGCGAGGAAGTAAGTCTTGCCCCGCATTCGACCATCAGATAGTTTACACCTAATTCGCACAATTTAGCCACAACGAAATCCGGACCGCTCTCCTCCGGGCCGTCGATAATAAAGACCTCGGCTCCGCGCTCCCTGATCTTTTTGATCTTTTCCGCCGGAGCGTCGCCGCCCGCGAAGAATACGAGCCCCTTTTCCTTGAAGAGAGACGCGTCGAGCGGCGTCCTGAGCTTTCTGTCTATGATCGCCCTCAGCGGGGTCCTGCCCTCCGCCTCCCTTACGGTAAAGGCAGGGTCGTCGGCGAGGACTGTTCCTATCCCGGAGAGCAGTGCGTCGCTCTCGGCCCTCATCATGTGGACCTTCCTGCGGGAGGCCTCGCCCGTGATCCACTTGCTCGATCCGTCCTTCAGCGCGATATTACCGTCTAGCGAGCAGGCGGTCTTGAGCGTCACCCAGGGGCGTCCGTCGTTCATCCTTCTTATGAATCCCCTGTTTATCCATTTGGATTCCTTTTCGAGGATGCCGGTCGTGACCTCTATCCCCGCGTCCATGAGCAGGTTTATGCCGCCGCAGTTCACCTTGGGGTTGGGGTCGGTCATGCCAACGACGACTCTCGATACCCCCTTCTCGATGAGCATCGGCGCGCATGGGGGCGTCCTGCCCTGATGGCAGCAGGGCTCGAGGTTGACATATACCGTCGCCCCCCTGACGTCGCCTCCGGCGTTCCTTACCGCTTCGACCTCGGCATGGGGATCGCCGCAGCATCTGTGCCATCCGGAACCGATCACCTCATTATCCCGTACGATCACGCAGCCGACGCGCGGATTGGGGCTTACGGACCCGGTCCCGTTGAGCGCGAGCGAGAGCGCGGTCCTCATATATCCTTCGTCGATCATCCTCTGGCTTTTGGCCGTCATTGCTGACCGCTCCCTTCATCAGCATGTCTGAGATATTCCTGTATCCTCCGGGCAAGGATCCTTCCTATGCCCGGAGCGGAGGCAAGGTCTTCTTCCGCCGCATCCATTATTGCCCTGGTGCTTCCGAACCTTGTAATGAGCTGGGCGGCTTTTGCCCGTCCTACTCCGGGGACCTCCTCCAGCCTGCTCCTTCTGAAATTCCTGCTCCTGGCCGCCCTGTGTGAAGTTATGGCGTACCTGTGGGATTCGTCCCTGACGTACTGCAGGAGCCTGAGCGCGGGATCTGTGCGGTCTAATCTCAGCGACTCCTTTTGACCTGGTAAGTAGATCTCCTCTTCTTCCTTCGCGAGCGATATCATCGGGATGTCAGTCAGCCCTAGTTCCTTCGTAGCCTCCATGGCAAACTCGAGCTGTACTGGTCCCCCGTCTATGAGTATAAGCTGAGGCATCGGCTCTTGTCCGCTGATGCACCTTTTGTACCTTCTGAGCAGAGTCTCGTTGAGCGACCTGAAGTCGTCTATGCCCTCAACGCTCTTTATGTTGAAGCGCCTGTACAGGGAGGTATTCGGATATCCCTGTTCGAAGACGACTGCGACGCCGACCGTCTCCTTGCCCGAAGTGTGCGATATGTCGAAACCGTCTATCCGCCACGGCAGTGTGGGCAGTTTCAACAATTCCTGTAGACGGTTCAATGCCTCCCAATTGTTGTCTTTACCTGCCGCTATCTCCGGGATGCTGTTGCGCTGGCGGCTTACCCTCCATATCGCGCGGATCGTGTCCCTGAGGACAGCGGCCTTCTCGAACTCAAGATCCTCAACGGCCTTGTCCATCCTTTTGCGGAGCTTTTCGACAAGTTCGAGGCCCTTTCCCTGCAGCAACATTATAACGTCGGCGGCCCTTTCCCTGTACTCCTTCTCCGAACAGAGGCCCGCGCACGGAGCGAGGCAGTGCCCCAGGGCATGCCTCATGCAGGGACGGACGTTTTTGTCTGACCCCTTTATCTCCCCTTTGCAGTAGCGAAGGGGCAGGTACCTCTCGATGAGTCGCAGCAGCTCTCTGACCTCCGAGACCCTTACGAACGGACCGATGTATATGCCATCGTCCTCCTGCCTGTGCCTCGTCACGACTATCCTCGGAAATTTCTCCGCTGTGACCTTTATGTATGCGTAGCGTTCGTTCATTTTCAGGTCTATGTTGAAGAAGGGCTGGTAGAGTTTGATCAGCCTGTTTTCGAGTATAAGGGCCTCTATCTCCGTTTCGGTCCTGATCGTGGATATGTCCGATATGGTTTCGACGAGCTTCCTGAGCCTCGGCGATGCGAAGCGTGAGTGGCGGAAATAGGATGAGACCCGCTTCTTGAGCGATTTGGCCTTGCCGACATAGATGATCTTTCCGTCGGCATCGCGCATCAGATATACCCCTGGCTTGTCGGGGAATGATTTGATATGTAGCAGCAGGTCTTCTCTTTTCAAAAATATGGTCCTTTCCGTGATTGCTGTTGTCGGTTTCATGGTATAGGATATCATAGTATGTATAAAGTAGCATTCAGGAGGTGCCATTATGGCTCTGACAGTTTATAACGACCTTACAAGAAAAAAGGAACCTTTTGAACCGATAGAAAAAGGAAAGGTGCGGTTCTACGTATGCGGTCCGACCGTATACGATTTTTTCCACATCGGCAACGCAAGGCCCTTCGTGCTTTTTGACGTATTCAGAAGATATCTTGAGAGCATCGGCTACGAGGTGACCTTCGTACAGAACTTCACCGACATCGACGACAAGATGATCAGAAGAGCCAATGAGATGGGCATCACCGTTGCGGACCTGGCCGAGAAATTTATAGCCGAGTACTATGAGGATGCAGATGCACTCGGGATCAAAAGGGCCACGGTGAATCCTAGGGCCACGCACGAGATCGACGAGATCATCAAAATTGTCAGTACCCTCATCGAAAAAGGGCACGCCTATGAGATGAACGGGGACGTCTACTTCTCTGTTCAGAGCTTCCCCGAATACGGCAAGCTCTCGAAGCAGAGCATCGAGGAACTGCAGAGCGGAGCAAGGATAGAGGTCGACGAGAGGAAAAGCGATCCGCTCGACTTCGCTCTGTGGAAGGCCAGCAAACCAGGCGAGCCCTTCTGGGAGAGCCCATGGGGCAAGGGACGTCCGGGCTGGCACATCGAGTGCAGCGCGATGTCTACGAAGTACCTTGGCGATTCGATAGACATCCACGGCGGCGGAAGCGACCTGATATTCCCACACCACGAGAACGAGATCGCCCAGTCCGAGTGCGCCTCCGGCTGCCAGTTCGTCAAATACTGGCTCCACAACGCATATATCATGATCGACAAGGAAAAGATGTCCAAATCCCTTGGCAACTTCATGACTGTCCGCGACATAAGAAAAAAGTACAACCCTCTCGTGCTCCGTTTCTTCCTGCTCAGCGCACACTACCGCTCTCCTATCAACTTCACGAAGGATGCTCTAGACCAGGCTCAGAGCGCGCTTGAAAGGATCAACAACTGCTACGCCGACCTGAAGTTCGCGGTCGAGAACAGGAAACCGTGCGGGAGGGACAGCGCATTGGCCGAGGCGGTCGAAAAGGCATCGCTCGGATACAGAGAGGCCATGGATGACGACTTCAACACGGCGGGAGCGCTCGGCTGCGTCTTCGACGTGGTGAGGGCCGTAAATGTCCACCTGACCGAAAACGAAGGCTTCTGCGAAGAGGGCATAAAGGCCGCCAGGGTGTTCCTCGAAAAGGTCAACAGCGTATTCGGCTTTTTCAGCGAGGAAAAGAGCGAAGGCTCGGACGAGGAGATCGAGGCGCTCCTGGCGGAGAGGACAGAGGCCAGGAAGAACAAAAACTTCAAACGCTCCGACGAGATCAGGGACATGCTCGCGGCAAAGGGCATAATCATCGAGGACACCCCGCAGGGAACGCGCTGGAAGAGACAGATATAAACTAAGATAAAAATTTGCCCCGGACCTTTCAAGGTGCGGGGCATTTTCTTTTTGCTTAATTTGTCTTCCGGATCTAACCTCCGCCGATCAGCGGGAAGATCCTGACGTCGTCCCCGTCCTTGAGCGGGGTGTCGTCCTTCTGCAGGTGCAGCATGTGGTGACCGTTGACAAGAATGTTGACGCGCCTTGAGATCTTGTCCCCGTCCATGCAGAAGTCGCGGAAGACCTTTCCGTACTTCGCGCACAGATCCTCCATAAGGAGTGCAAGAGTCGGCCTGTAGGGCATCATAACCTCTTTTGCCCCCACCATGGTCCTTATATCGGCGAACAGACCTACCTTTATCATCCTCGTCACCTTCGGAATATCTGTATTTATCTGACCGGAACTTAAGAAGCTCAGTCGGCCATGAACTCCTGCAGTCCGAGTGCCTCAAGTTTCTCTGGTGTCGGGACTCCGTTCTCATCCCATCCCCTTGCCTCATAGTAGTGCGGGAGCATCTCGGGGACCCTGCTGACGTTGCCCTTCATCGGGCCTGAGGATATCGGGTCGTTGTACATCCTCTGCGGAAGTGTGTCGTCGGCCTTTGTGAACCCGACCTTGAGGTTGTAGAGCCTTTCGAGATTATATATCCGCTCTCCGGCCGTCGCAACGTCATCGCCCGTGTACTCTGTGCCGGAAGCGCCCGTTATCTCATTTGCTATCGCAGGCGCGCCGAGGGCGAACGTAGTGAAGAGGCACATACCGGCAGAGTCTACCGCCGCGGTAAGGTCCTGGAAGCCCTTTACCCATGCAGGTTTCTCAACGATCGACTGCTGGTCGAGTTTTTCCGGAAGGCCGAGGATCTCGGGGGATATCGTGTATCCGCGGACGTGGCAGCCGCCCCTGTTCGAGGTGGCGTAGTTGAGTCCGATGCCCTGTATGCCGCGCGGGTCGTATGCCGGCATCTCCTGTTTCTTTACCGTCATCGAAACTTCCGGATGTCCGTATTTCGTCCCGAGCCTGAAGGAACCCTCAGCCAGCTCGTTACCGAACCCTCTTCTGTAAGCGGTCGCCTCGACCAGGTCAACGAGCGCGTCGGCATTCCCGAACTTGAGCTCATGGCCGGCCTCTTCCCTGCTTACGGCCCCCATCTCGTAGAGGTCCATTGCCGCTGCGATCGTGCTTCCCATCGTTATGGTATCGATGCCGAGCTCGTTGCAGAGGAAGTTGGCTTTGTTGACGGCGTCAATGTCATCGATGCCGCAGTCCGGGCCGAACGACCATACTGATTCGTACTCCGGTCCTTCGCCTTCGCCGGCGTATTTACCCTCGCTCCACGCAACGCGTCCGCATCCGACGGAGCAGAACGCGCAGGCCTTGTTCTTATACATCCTGGTCGCTGCGAGCGATTCGCCGCCGACCTTGTCAGCCGTTTCGAAGTGGGACTCGTTGAAGTTCCTTGTCGGGAGCGAACCCACCGAGTTGAGGATGTTTACGAGGACGTTCGTTCCGAATGCGGGAAGTCCGCCGCTCGTGACCGCGTTTTCTTTGAGGAGTCTCCTGCTCTCTCTGACTGCGGCGAGGAACTTATCCTTGTCTCCTATCTTGACGCCTTTGGTGCCTCTGACAACGACAGCCTTGAGGTTCTTGGATCCCATGACTGCGCCCACACCGCTGCGGCCCGCCGCCCTGTGGTCATCGTTCATTATATTGGCAAAGAGGACTCTGTTCTCCCCTGCCGGACCGATGCATGCGACTTTGGCGTCGGGGTCGTGTTTCGCGAGAAGAGCGGCGGTCGTATCGGGGACATTTTTGCCCCAGAGGTCCGATGCGTCGCAAAGCTCGGCAGTCCCGTTGTATATGTTCAGGTAGACGGGTCTCGGCGACTGCCCCTCGAAGATGATCATGTCATAGCCGGCATATTTAAGTTCGGGTCCCCAGTATCCGCCGGAGTTCGATCCCGCAAGCACTCCGTTGAGCGGCGATCTGGTCACGACCTCGTATCTGCCCGTGCTGGATCCCATCGTTCCGGTCAGGACGCCGGTCGCGAAGATGAGGTTGTTTTCGGGTCCGAAAGGATCGACCCCAGGTTTGACCTCTTTCATATAGTAATATACGCCAAGGCCTCTGCAGCCGAGATATTTCTTTGCCGCTTCCATATCGAGGGCTTCCTTTTTGACCGTTCCTTCAGTCAGGTTCACCCTCAGAATAGTCTCTGTCCAGCCTGCCATATTACTTCACCTCCTCAAGAGCCTGTTTCATTTTGGCCGAAAACTCTTTTTTCCTGTTGAGAGTCGCGGTATCCGCAGGTACATACTCGATAGCAGCGGTCGGGCAGAATTCAGCGCACATGGGTTCTCCGTCACAGTGATTGCATTTGATAGCGACCTTTGCGACCCTGTCGAACGCGATGTTTCCGAAGGGACAGGCCATCACGCACATCCTGCAGCCGATGCACTTATCCGCGTCCACGTTCACGACGCCCGTCTTCTCGTCACGCACAAGGGCCTTTGTCTTGCAGACAGCCATGCATGCCGCTTCTTCGCACTGGAAGCACATCATCGGGACGTTTTTGCCCTTGGCGAACCTGAATACGTTGACTCTGGCTATCGCCGGCCTGCACTCCCCGTTGTGGGCCAGTGAACATGCGAGCTCACAGGTCCCGCAGCCGATGCATTTCTCCGGCGAAGTTATCAGTATCTTTTCCATGCCGCATTCCTCCCTGTACTTTTGGATTCCCGTATTTGACCGGGTAGTGTAAAACACAAAAGGAGACCCGCAGGGGCCCCCTTCTTTGCAGATCGGCAGGCGGCGGGATCGCTCCCGCTGCCCAATGCCCGCAGATTCTTCATGAGATGCTGCGGGTCGAAGGACAGATATAGTTGATGCTTTCATTTATTTTGTTCGTGTTCCGTCAAAAACTTTACGCTTTCGATGTATTTCTGGCAGTGGTCGCAGTAAGCGCGGTCATTTTCCGGCCTTCCCGCCCAGTCGAGCATCTCTTTCGTGGCAAAGTATATGCCGCACCTCGCGCACTTAAGGACATCAAATTCTTTATGCCAGATCTTTCTCTTTCCGGGAGATTCATCATAGGTTATCTTTCCCGTGGGACATACCGTCGCACAGGAGAGACAGCCTATGCAGGCATCCGACTCCGTCTCATACGGCGTCGCGACGTGCCTGTCAAAGCCCCTTCCGACAAGCTCGATTGCCTTCGTCCCGTTCGTTTCGCATGCCCTTACGCATCTGCCGCACCTAATGCAGAGGTCGGGCTCCAGCGCGAACCGCTCTTCACGTTTTACGCCGTACTCGGAACAGAGCTGCTGGATGACCGGGGATTTCGGATTTCTGTTGATGAGGAGCTGAAGGACCGTCCTCCTCGCCCTCTTCACCCGTTCGTTGTCTGTCTCCACAGATATGCTCCTGGTCACGGGGAACATGCAGGAGGCAACGATCTTGCTTCTGCCGTTCTCAGTTATCTCCACGGAACAGAGCCTGCAGTTACCTTCGCGGTTCAGCCCCTCGTGGTTGCAGAGGGTCGGTATCTCTACCCCGTTTTCCTTCGCGGCATGCAGCAGGACAGTACCTTTTTCGACCTCTATCGGTGTGCCGTTGATCGTTATCTCAATCATCTTCGCTCACCTCGTTAACCGTTCCAACGGATGAGAAGGGACAGATATCTATGCAGGCGCCGCATTTTATGCAGCCGGCCTGTTCGATGCGGTACTTCCCGCTCTCCGCGAGTTTGATGGTCCGGGTCGGACAGTTCTTTGCGCATTGACCGCAGACCCTGCACTTTTCTTCGTTGATCTTTACATGGAACATTCCTTTGCAGACTCCGGCCCTGCAGAAATGATCCCTCTCGTGTTCGATGTATTCTTCATAGAAATACCTTATCGTGGAGAGGACTGGGTTGGCCGAAGACTGCCCCAATGCGCAAAGGGCCGTATCCGCGATGCCCTCTGCAAGCTCTTTGAGCCTCTCTGTGTCACCTTCCTGCCCCCTGCCTCCGGTAAGGTCGTGCAGCAGCATCTGCATCTTCTTGAGCCCTTCCCTGCAGGGGACGCACTTCCCGCATGATTCCTCCATAAGGAAATCGATGAAATAGCGCGCTATATCCACCATGCAGGTCCTGTCATCCATTACTATCATGCCGCCGGAACCCATCATCGAGCCGGCTTTGTCGAGGCTGTCAAAGTCAACGGGGGTATCCAGCATGAACCCGGGAAGGCATCCGCCGGACGGGCCTCCCGTCTGTACCGCCTTGAAGGGGCGGTCCTTCGCCACCCCGCCTCCGATGCCGTAAATTATCTCTCTAAGAGTGGTCCCCATCGGCACTTCGACAAGCCCGGTGTTCTTGACTTTGCCGACCAGAGCGAAGACCTTTGTCCCGGAGTTGTTGGGCGAACCCGTCTCCTTGAAGGCAGAGGCTCCCATGTTGATGATGAGAGGTACGTTCGCCCAGGTCTCAACGTTGTTCAGAACAGTCGGAGACTCCCATAGCCCCTTTTCCGTTGACCTTATGTACTTTACCCTCGGGACTCCCGGCTTTCCCTCGATCGAGGTCATGAGCGCGGTGGATTCGCCGCATACAAAGGCTCCTCCTCCCTTGCAGATCTCGACATGGAAGCTGAACCCGGTCCCGAGTATGTTCTCCCCCAGAAGGCCGGACTCTACGAGTATGGCTATCGCGTTTGAAAGCCTCCTGACCGCAAGCGGATATTCGTGCCTCACATAGATGATGCCTTCGCTTGCACCGATGGCGTACGCTCCTATCGTCAGTCCCTCAAGTACGGAGAACGGATCGCCTTCCATGAGCGCCCTGTCCATAAATGCGCCCGGGTCTCCCTCGTCTCCGTTCACAAGGACATAGCGCTTATCCGACGGCGATTTGCGGCAAGATTCCCATTTCACCCCTGTCGGGAAACCTCCTCCGCCCCTGCCCCTCAGGCCTGATTCCCTGATCTCGGCGCAGACCTCTTCGGGCGTCATAGTTTCAAGTGCCTTCAGCAGGGCCGAGTAACCGCCGTGCTCAAGATAGTCCCCGAGGTCCAGGGGAGACATGCTGCTCATGTTTCCAAGGACCATTTTTTTCTGTCCCGAAAGGAACGGGATGCTCTCGGCCCTAGGATCTTCGGATGGTTTGCCGTCACTGCCGTACATCGACTTTGCCTTGTACGGACGCCCTTCGAGCAGAGAATCCAGGATGCCCGCGGTGTCCTCCGGTGTGACCTTCCTGTAGTACCAGCCTTCGGGTTCGACATGTACTATCGGGCCGTTCTCGCACGGACCCATGCAGCCCGTCAGGCCTGTTCTGATCTTCGGATGGCCGTCTTCATGGCGGATCAGCACGGTAAGGTCCTTCCAGAAGGAGCCGGAGCTCCCGGAAGCTCTCTTTTCTATGAGCTTTCTGAACTCCTCCGCGACAGCGACGCTGCCGCTGGCGACGCATCCGGGGCCGCCGCATACCCATATCTCTTTGCCCGGTTTCTTTTTCTCAGATAATTGTTCTATGTGGGATCTCAGTTCGGATAGGGTCTCGAATTTCATTCAAAGGCCCCCCTTGTGATAAGTTCTGCGGCTTTGGCTGGGTCCATCCTGCCAAAAGAGTCGTCGCCGCAGGTGACCACCGGAGCCAGTGCACATGCACCGACGCAGTTTACCGTCTCAAGCGTGTATTTCCCGTCTTCGGTCGCCTCTCCCACCTTTATCCCAAGCCCTTTCTCCAATTCATGGAGCACTGCGGCAGAACCGCGCAGGTGACATGCGGTGCCCATACAGACTCGTATGATCTTCCTGCCCTTTTTCTTCAGGCTCAGGGTCCGATAGAAGGTCGCAACAGCGTAAACGCGGCTTTCCGACACGCCCAGATACCTGGCAACTGCACGCATTGCCTCGGTCGATATGTGGTTTTCCGATTCCTGGATATCGAGAAGAAGTGCAAGCAAATACCTGGGATCCTGCTTATAGGAATGCATGATCTCAGCGATTCGATCGATCTCCCCCAAAAGACCGCCCCCTCGCATATTCTTATAAGGATGTGCTGCTATCAAGATAAACTACTAAGCTATTGGATGTCAAGTTGAAATATTTAAATATTTACACAATTTAAATAACTGTTTATTCGCAGAATATTAACATAAAGTTACTATTCACATATATAATTTAATCATTCCTCTTTATTTGAGAGGAGCGAATTAATTAACGAATGAAAGGAGTGTTAATAACGGATATAATATTCTATCTTTCCAGGGAAAGTCCGGATCAAAATAAAAAAAGGGGCAGCCCCGGAATGAAGGGCTGCCTGAATGTTGAACTTCTCAGCGGAGTTCCGTGACTTAGAGGAAAGATACTCCGTTCGACTGTGCGCCGTATTTTATGCCGCTTATCTCGTCAAGCTTCTGGATGTTGTGTATCGCGTCGATGTAGCGTATCGTACCGCTCTTCGCCCTCATGACGAGCGATGATGTGTGGACAACGTTTCCTTCATAGCGCACGCCCTTGAGCCAGTCGCCGTCGGTGACGCCCGTAGCTGCAAAGAACACGTTCTCGCATGCGACGAGGTCATTGAGGTGGAGGACTTTGTTCACATCCATACCCTTTTCCTTGCACTTCTCCCTCTCCTCGTCGTTGCGCGGCCAGAGCTTGCACTGCATGTTGCCTCCGACGCACTTGACTGCGCATGCCGTTATTACCGCTTCGGGGGAACCGCCGATACCCATGAGGAGGTCGATACCGGAGTTCGGTTTGCAGGTGGAAAGTGCCCCTGCGACGTCTCCGTCCGGGATGAGCCTGATCCTCGCGTGCATCGAACGGATCTCTTTGATTAGCTCCTCATGTCTCGGTCTGTCAAGAACGATGACTGTGACGTCTTCGACCGATTTTCTGAGCGCCCTTGCTACCGCCCTTATGTTGTCCGAGGGAGATGCCTCGATGTTGATCGCATGTGCCGCATAAGGACCTGTAGCTATTTTGTCCATATAGAAAATATGCTGTGGGTCAAACATAGTACCGCGCTCTGCAAACGCAACTACGCTGACCGCGTTCGGGAGTCCCTGGGCAGTAAGACGGGTACCGTCGATAGGGTCGACCGCGATGTCGACCTGAGGATCGCATCCGGTACCGAGTTTTTCACCGTTGAAGAGCATCGGCGCTTCGTCCTTCTCTCCCTCTCCGATCACTACCCGACCGTCCATATTGACGTTGTTGAGCATAAACCGCATCGCGTTTACCGCGGCGCCGTCAACTCCGTTCTTGTCCCCACGTCCCATCCACCGTCCTGCGGCCATTGCCGCAGCTTCCGTAGCACGAACCATTTCGAGAGCAATATTTCTGTCCGGAGCAGCCATTCGCAAATCCTCCATATGATTTTGTATTATTTTTATAAAGAGATATCCTGCAATTCCGGGAATCTGCCGAATATCTCGTCTATATGCTTAAGATAATACTCCAAATCAAATAAAGATTCCAGCTCACTCTCACTCATTTTGGTTATCCTCGGGTCATTTCTCAGGAGTTCAAGCAGTGGTATTTTCTCGTTCCAGCACCTCATCGCATTGCTTTGTGCTATTGCGTATGCACCTTCCCTGCTTATGCCTTCCTTTTCGACAAGTTTGACCAGCACTCTGCCTGAAAAAAGAAGGCCTTTAGTTATTTCAATGTTTTCTTTCATTTTCTTGGTATCTACCGCGAGACCGTCAATTATTTTGGTCATCGTCTTCGTCATGTAGACGATGAGGTGGAAGACGTCGGGCCACATTACCCTCTCCACGGAGGAGTGGCTGATGTCGCGCTCATGCCAGAGGGCTATATCCTCCACCGCCGGGATCGTGTAACCCCTCAGAAGTCTTGCCATCCCGCATATCCTCTCGCACAGTATGGGATTTTTCTTGTGGGGCATTGCAGACGAGCCCTTCTGACCTTTTTTGAACGGCTCAAGGGCTTCCAGGACTTCGGTCCTCTGCAGGTGGCGGATCTCAAGCGACAGTCTTTCAAGCGAGCCGCCGCAGATCGCGATGTCGGTCACGATGCGGGCATGTCTGTCCCTCTGGATGACCTGTGTCGAGACCGGATCGACAGAGAGGCCGAGCAGTTCACAGGTCCTCGCCTCGATGGAGGGGGGACAGTTCGCGTATGTGCCAACGGCGCCGGAGAGTCCGCCGACCATGATATCCTTTTGTGCCTGAGCTATCCTCTCTATGTCCCTGCCTATCTCGGCATAATGGTTAAGCAGCTTGAGCCCGAAGGTCGTCGGCTCCGCATGGACCCCGTGGGTACGCCCCGCGCAGGGGGTCATCTTGTACTCGACTGCCCTGCGTCCGAGAGCAGTGTGAAGGTCCTTCAGGTATTTAAGGACGACGTCTATACTTTCTGAGAGAAGGAGGGACGAGGCAGTGTCTATGACATCGCTGCTCGTCAGCCCCAGGTGGACATACCGGCCCGACTCCCCTATACACTCCGCCACGCTTGATACGAATGCTATGACATCATGCTGGGTGACCTCTTCGATCTCCCGGATCCTTTCAACGCTGAACGATGCCTTTTCAACGATATTTTTGTAATCCTCGTCGGGTATTTTGCCCGCTTCGTTCCATGCCCTGCAGACGGCCAGCTCCACGTCGAGCCACTTTTGAAAGCGGTTCCGGTCGTCCCATATCGCCTTTATTTCAGAAGTCTCATAGCGTTCGATCATATTGGTGCCCCCTACCTTCCAACAGAGTTCTTGTCTCTTTTCCAGTCCTCACGGACGGCCTCCAGCCAATCGAAGTAGGCTCCGCTTTTGAAGTCGGGGAAAGTGTAGAAGAAGCTCTCCCATCTGCCCTTCCTTCTGCACAGCGTTACCTCGGCAAAGATGCCTTCTCTGAGATATATCCTGTGCGCCTGCCCCTTGGTAGATGCCAGGAGCAGCCTCGCCCCGTCTATCGTCCCCGGATCGAGGTTGACCCTTCGCGACGGCCCTGTCTCCTTTTCGAGCCTGCAAGTCAAGATCTTCCAGTCCGGAAGTTCAGACATGCAGAAAAGCCCAGGATAGGAGAAGAAACACCTATCCAGCTCCGAAGCGATATCTTCATAGTAGTTGGTCCATGTGAACGGGATAAGCGGGCTGACTCTTTCGGGCTCTCCCCATACATCGGCGAGAAGCCTGCCCGCAGTCTCAAACATCTTCCTGTCGCCCCTGGGGACCAGGAGTGCGACTATCTTCTTTACCAGCGGATCTCTCGGATGTCTGCCTTCAGTCATTGCCTTCCGAGTCAAGGAGCGTATCTACGAAAGTCCCGGGATCGAATAGCTCAAGATCGTCGATGCCCTCTCCCAATCCCACGTACCTTATCGGCATTCCGAGCTTTTCGGCTATCGCAAGGACTATGCCGCCTTTTGAGGTGTTGTCGAATTTCGTCAGAACAACGCCTGTGACGGGCATCACCTTGCTGAATGTCTCCGCCTGGAGGAATCCGTTCTGTCCCGTGACCGCGTCAAGGACTATGAGGACCTCAGCCGGACCTTCCGGGATCTCGCGCTTCACTATGCGGTAGACCTTGGCAAGCTCTTCCATCAGGTTGGACTTCGTATGGAGCCTTCCCGCGGTGTCTGCTATGACAACGTCATAATTTCCGGCTTTGGCGGCCATGATCGCGTCAAAGACCACGGCGGCTGGATCGCTGTCCTGACTCTGGGCTATCACGCGGACCCCCGTCCTCTCTCCCCACGCCTTGAGCTGTTCGATCGCCGCGGCCCTGAATGTATCTGCGGCGGCGAGGAGGACTTTCTTCCCGTCATTCTTCAGCTGTGCAGCCAGTTTTCCGGCAGTCGTCGTCTTTCCGCTCCCGTTGACCCCGATCATGAGTATGACCGCGGGACGGCTGTTTATGCCAAGGGGGGAGCCCATTCTGTCCACGCTCTTCAGCTGTCCGACTAGAAGTTCGGAAAAGACCGCCTTCAGATCCGATGTACGGGCTATCCTTTCGTCTATTGCCTTCTGTTTGAGCCTTTCTATCAGCTTTTCGGTCAGATCTATGCCGACATCGCCGAGAATGAGCAGTTCTTCGAGCTCTTCCCAGAAGCTGTCGGAGATGGGTTCATCCGAAAATAGGTTGGATATGCCCTGTGTCCATTTGTTTTTTGTGTTTTTGAGCTTTTGGGCCAAATTTTTAAAAAGATCCAAAGTGACTCACTCCTATTCTTCGGGCACCGTTCTTTCAGTCTTCTTCGCGCCGGACCTTCTCCGTCTCGGGCGTCTTGGTTTTTCTCTTGCGGGGACTTGTTTTTCGGCTTCCTTTTCTTTTGCCGGGACTGCATGCGGAAGCTTCTTCCCATGCTCTTTCCTGTCCCCTTCGGCATGCTGCTCTTTCTGTGCGACTGGGAGTTTTCTGGGTCTCTTTCTCTTTTTGTTCGATCTGTTCACCTTCTCCCGCCCATCTGCGCCGTCCTGTTTTTCTGACCGTCTCTCTTTTTTGTCGTCGGCGCCTTCTCTCTCTTTGTGCGCTATCAGCCCAGTCGAGCCGAATATATCATGCAGACCGCTGTGCAGGCAAAGCGGCGGCATGTCGTCCTTATCTTCCTCGACTACCCAGTCCTTGCCTGCCATAACGGTCTCTTTGAATTCGTTGAAGCGGTCTATCGGCACCTTTATCTCACCCCGCGACGGGATGTAGCACCGCACGTTGTTCGTGTGGATCTCAACTCCGGATACAACGACATTGCCGTTCGGCGTCTTGATCTTGGTCCCGGGATTGGGCAGTTTTTCCCAAAGTTCTCTATATACGTTGTGTTCATAACACATGCAGCACATGAGCCTTCCGCATATCCCGGAGATCTTTGCCGGGTTGAGGGCGAGGTTCTGCTCTTTTACCATCTTGATGCATATCGGCGCGAACTGGTTGAGCCAGTAGCTGCAGCAGCAGGGCTGTCCGCAGGGACCGAGTCCTCTGATGATCTTGGCCTCGTCCCTGACTCCGATCTGCCTGAGCTCTATCCTTGTCTTGAACTCTCTCGCCAGGTCGCGCACATAGGCCCTGAAGTCCACCCTCTGCTCGGATGAGAAATAGAAAAAGAGCTTTCTCCTGTGCCTCAGAAACTCTACATCGATAAGCTTCATATCAAGCTCATGCGGCTTGAGCAGCTCGATCGCGCTCTTTAGTATCTTCCTCTCTTCTTCCCTGTATTCCTCCGCCATCTGCATATCTTCGTCAGTGGCAAACGAAATGAACGTAAGGTCCGTAACGAGAGGTTCAGTCGTCTTTGACGAAGAATCTCCGTGTTCGGCGGCATTTCTCAGAAGCCTGTACTCAGCCTCCTGCTCGGGGGTGAGGATGCCTGCGACCACGGCAGTCTCCTCTCCTCTGTGGGATTCGACCACTACGGTCGTACCTTTCGCGATCTGTTCTTCGGGATTGTATGCAAAAATACCAAGGTACCTTGGCTTACCGAATATTGCCAAATATTTGTTCACAGGGAACGCCCTCCTTGACGACCATATAGGTCAGATCCTGGATCATAGGGATCGAAAGTCTCTTTGCCCCGATCAGCCTTACGAGAGAATCCAGTTCTGCCGCACGTATAAAATCTCCGTTTTCTGTCAGATGCCTGATCCAGCTCCCTATCTCAAGGCAGAGTATCTCAGGATCCTTTTTTTTGCCCTCTGCTATCCACTCGGCCCATTCTTCGGGCGATGCGGGATGCGGTCTTGCCTGCGCCATCTCAGCGGGGAGATCTATCTTTACAGACCAGACACGGCTTTTTATCGTCGGTATAAGTTTGTCTTCCTCTGAAACGAAGAGGATGCATCCGTGTTCGGGAGGCTCTTCGGTAAGTTTGAGAAGACTGTTCGAAGCCTCCGGTGACAATTTATCGGCAGACCATATCACTGCCATCCTCCGGTCGGAAACAAGCGGGTGAAGCGCAAGCTCACCGGGAAGCGTCCTGCATTCGTCTATCGACGGAGGCTCCAGGTGCCTGCCTGCATTTATCAGGTCGGGATGGGCCCCGTCCTTCCATATCGGACTGTCTCCAAGGATAAGTTTTCCGTAATTCTCGACAAAGATCTTCTGTATGGCCTCCGGCAGCACCACTGCGACAGACTGCGGGGCCCTGTTCATCTCTACGGCCGAGACTATCTCCTTCCACCCCTGAGAGGCTTCCAGGACCGACAAAGCGTCATTTATCACTCAATATCCCCCTTGATGAAAGAGAGCTGATCATCTTCCTGAATATTTCTTCCTGGCTCAATGAGCCGCATTCTAACACGAGCCACCTTTCGGGGTCGCGTTTGGAAAGGGAAAGATAGCCTTCCCTTATCTTTTCCATAAAGGATCTGCCCCCGCTCTCGAACGAATCAAGTTTTCCCCGTGACCTGACCCTTTCCAGCGCATTTTCTGGCAGTATGTCAAAAAGGATAGTAAGATCCGGCACCGGAAAAGACGATAGCCTGGCCAGTTCGTCAAATATATCAAGCGGCATGCCCCTTCCCCATACCTGGTATGCGAGCGTCGAATCGTGATACCTCTCGCATACGACGTCCTTTCCATCATCTAAGGCAGGCTCTATGACGGATGCTACATGCTCCGCCCTGTCCAGCATGAAAAGATATGCTTCGCTCCATTTATGCCTCAGGGAACCGCCTACGACCATCTCTCTCAGCACAGAGCCGCCCGGCCAGCCCCCGGGCTCTCTGGTCAGCACTACATCGCGCCCCTTCTCCTCCGAAAGCCATTTCGCGAGGAGAGCGGCCTGCGTTGACTTGCCTGAACCATCTATTCCCTCAAAGGTTATGAACATCGTATCCCGCCTTTACGAGAATTTATAATAACACAAAAAGCCCCGCACTGAGTGCAGGGCATAATCCACATGGCGGAGGCGTGTGCGAATCGAACACACCGGGACCGGCGTTACCGACCCCCACCGGATTTGAAGTCCGGGCCCAGCACCAGCTGAAACTCGCCTCCGTGTTGGCCCTCGTAGATTAGCAGAAAGAGCGCTTAATTTCAACTTTCAATATACCGTATCGAGGATAAGTTTTCTCTTACCCGCCCTTTCTGAGACCTCCCAGCATTTTTCGACATAGGCGAGCGACTCCCTGAACCTGGGCTCGCTGTTGTAGTATATCCTTATCAGGACGTCGTCTTTGGCGACCTTTGAGCTCACCTTATGAGGCAGCTGGATCGCCACGGAGGGATCTATCACATCCTCCTTGGTAAGGCGGCCTCCGCCCAGTGCCCTGAGGCCCTCTCCTATGAGAAGAGCGTCGAGCCTTGAAAGATATCCGTCCCTGTCAGATCTGATCTCGTATGTGTGTGAAGCTCTCGGAAGGATCTTCAGTGGCTCCCTGACGACAGAGGCGTCGCCGTTCTGCGCTCTTATCATCTCGGCGAACTTATCAAGCGCGGATCCGTCGTCAAGAGCTTTTGAGGCAAGTTCCGCGCCTTCATCTCGGCTCTTTGCCCTTCCGGACATTTCGAGCATTGCGGCCGCCAGAAAGATGCAAAGTTCACGGGTGTCAGAAGGTCCTCTTCCCGAGAGGACCTCGACGGCTTCGTAAACTTCGGCTGAGTTGCCGACCCATTCGCCCAGCGGCTGTTCCATGTCCGTTATTACGGAGAGGCAGGTCTTCCCGAGCTTTTTGGATACATCCGTAAGTTTTGCCGCAAGTTCCCTTGCCCGCACGGCATCGCACATGAAGGCTCCGCTGCCGCATTTGACGTCGAAGAGATACCCGTATGCCCCACCAGCGAGTTTTTTGCTGACTATGCTCGCTGTTATGAGGGGTATCGACGGCACGGTGCCAGTGACGTCCCTCAGCTTGTAAAATTTACCCTCGGCCGGAGCCAGCTTGAGTGAATGCCCCGAGATTGCGCATCCGATCGTGTTGACCTGCTCCCTGAAACGATCGTCGCTAAGATGCATATCCATGCCCGGTATGGACTCAAGCTTGTCGATAGTCCCGCCTGTAAATCCAAGCCCGGGACCGCTAAGCTTCGAGATACGGGATCCGCACGCGGCGACGAGCGGGACAAGGATCAGCGTAGTTTTGTCCCCCACCCCGCCTGTGCTGTGCTTGTCTATTATCCTGTCCTCCGGCTGATACGAGATGGTCTCGCCGGAAAGGGCGAGGGACTTTGTGAAGTGCATGAGCTCATCGTCGTCGAGGCCGTTAAGGAACGCGGCCATGAGCCAAGCGGATATCTGATAGTCAGGCACCGTTCCGCGCATGACGGAATCCACAAAGGTATGAAGCTCCTCGCCGGTGTGCTTTCCGCAGTCCCTCTTCCTTTCGATGAACCTTATCATGTTGAACGCAGTCATCTTAGCTCCCTCAGAAAGGCGAATATAAGCCTGCAAAGCGACTCAGAACTGCCTTTCATCGTGTCGAGGACCTCCTGGTGGGTCAGCTTGTTTTTCGAGATCCCGGCAGCCGCGTTCGCGACGCAGGAGATCCCGCAGACCCTGATACCCATATGGTTGGCGGCGATAACTTCCGGCACGGTCGACATCCCCACTAGGTCTGCGCCCATCGTCTTCGCCATCCGTATCTCGGCGGGCGTTTCAAACGACGGCCCGGAAAACGCTATGTAGATACCTCTGTACAGATCGATATTTTCCTTTTTTGCCGCCTTTTCGAGCCTGCCGATGTATTCCCTGTCGTAAGCTTCCGTCATGTCGGGGAAGCGCGGGCCGCTCTTGTCATCGTTCTCGCCGATCAGCGGATTCGTCCCCATAAAGTTGATGTGGTCTTCTATCGCAACGATCCCGCCCGCCGGGATGCTTTCATTTATCCCGCCGGAAGCGTTAGTCACGACGAGAGTTTTTACTCCGAGGAGTCCGAGGACCCTCACAGGAAAGACGACCTCTTCCATCGTGTAGCCTTCGTAGTAATGGACGCGTCCCTGCATGAGCACGACTTTGGTGCCTTCAAGTTCCCCGAATACCAGTTTCCCTGCGTGTCCCGGGGCTGTAGAACGCGGCCAGAACGGGATCTCTTCGTAGCGGACCACCTTAGGAGATCCGACGCTGTCCGCAATGCTCCCGAGACCTGAACCAAGGACTATGGCGACATCGGGTATCGCTGAGATCTTTTCTGAAAGCGACTTTACCGCCTCAGTCAATTTTTCCGAATAAAGCATCTTTCCTCACTCCTTAGTCTGATCTGTTTATGCCGCATATGATCCGGCTAATGCTGTCCAGCGTATCACTCTTCCCCTTCCAAACCGCTCCTCGGGAAAAATTTGTCATAAAGATCCCTGACCTCGAGATCAAGGTGAGTGTATTTCTCCGTAGTCAGTATAGAGGAATGTCCGAGCAGTTCCTGCAGCGTCCTCTGATCCATGCCCCTTCTCAGCAGGTGTGTCGCGAACGTGTGTCTCAGGACATGCGGATGGAGGCGTGACGAAGATATGCCGGCCATTTTTCCCCTTTTGCGGAGCAGTCTCCAAAGGAACTCCCTGCTCATCTTCCTTCCCGATTTCGTCAGGAGGAGCCACGGTTCCTTGTACCTGTCAAGTTTCGGTCTGTGATCGTTGATGTATTCCTCTATAGTCTTCCTGACACCGCCGACATAGGGGACGCATCTTTCCTTGTCGCCCTTGCCCCTTGTGTAGATAAGGCCTCCGCCTCTGTCTATGTCCTTGAGTTTCAGGGAGCAGATCTCGGACGCCCTCATCCCGGTGCCGTATGCGAGCTCGATCGCCGCTCTGTCCCTTTTGCCGAGCGCGGTCCCGTCTTCGCAGCTGTTTATGATCCTCTGTATCTCACCCTCCGTCATTACCTGCGGAAGGGTCTTGTCTCTTGCGGGCAGCGGATCCAGGATGGGCATTTTTCCCGATACGCCGTCGTATACGAGATATCTCGCAAATGAGCTGAGCACTGCGGCATTCCGTTGGACCGTGCTTTTTGACATCCCCCTGGCGGACTGTTCGCGGAGGAAGCGCGCGATATTGTCCGAATTCAGGTGCATGGGGTCTGAACCGACCCTTCTGCAGTGCGAATACCACTGCTTAAGGTCTGATACGTAGGCCTTCAGCGTGTTTTCGCTGCATCCCCTCTCGAGCATGATGTAGTCCCTGAAGCTGTCAAGGGTACTCTGAAAAGCAGGGTCGTCTTCGTCAAACCGCATTTTCTTCTGCCTTTTTTGCCGCAAGCCAGCAATAGGCCATGATGGTCTTTCCGTCTTTGATCTCCCCGGAGTCGATCATGGCTTTGATCTCGGGAACGGTAAAATTGTGCACCTTTATATATTCGTCATCGTCTTCTGTAAGTTTTGATGGTTCAAGATCTGTGGCGTAGAAGAATATTATCTTTTCTGTCGAGTAGCCCGGGGAGGTGTAGAACTCGAATATCTTTTCTATTCTGCCGGGTTTGTATCCGATCTCTTCCTGAAGTTCCCTGACCGCGGTCTCTTTGGGGTCCTCGCCGTACTCTACCAGGCCTGCCGGTATCTCGTAGAGATCCTCGTCGACCGCATGTCTGTACTGGCGTACCAGAGAGACGGTCCCATCAGAATGTTCCGGCAGGATCGTGACAGCGGGCTTATGCCTCACTACCTCCCTGACCTTTTCGCATCCCGAAGGGAAGAGGACATGGTCTATGTCGAGATCGAGTATCGCGCCCGAATAAATGTTATCGCTTTTAATTATGTTTCTCAGTGCGTGTCTTTGAGCGTCTTCCACGGCCTTCAGCTCCTCACTCAAGTCTGTCTCCGAGCTTCATCCTGCTTCCTCTGAGCCATTCATCCGCACCGCGGACGTTCTTTCCCTCCGGCTGGACCCGCAGCAATTTGAGCGAGCCTTCCCCGCACGCGATGACGGGAAAGCCGTCGGAGATGGCGACCAGCTCCCCCGGCACACCTGAAACCGAAACGGGGGCCGCTTTGTGTATCCTGAGCCTCTTTCCTGCGTGGCTGCAGAACGTGCCCGGAGCGTCTGCCAGGGCCCTTATCCTGTTGTACAACTCCAGTGAACCGGCATCCCAGTCGATCTTCCCCTCCGATTTATCGATCTTCGGAGCCGTTGAAATGCCCGCTTCCGACTGGGGAACGAATACCCAGTCCTCCGACGGGATTTCCAGCAGGTATTCAAGCAGTTTTTCACAGCCCGCGGCGCATGTCTTTTTAAGCAGGGAGGGAGTGTCGTCCTCTACATCGATCGTTACGGGTACCTGGGCCAGAACGGGACCTGAGTCCATACCCTCATCCAGCCTGAATATCGTGACTCCGGTCACTTCCAGTCCGTCCATCAGGGCCCTCTGGACAGGAGCAGATCCCCTGTATGAGGGAAGAAGCGACGGATGTATGTTTATACATCCCAGCCTGGCCATGCTCAGAAGAGGTTCTTTGATCATGTGGCCGAAATCGATCACAAGGATAAGATCCGGTAGGTCCTTTTCTATCCATTCCAGCGTCTCCTGGTCGGCTGAAATTTTTTCCGTTGTCCGCACCTTCAGGCCAAGTTCCTCCGCTTTTTCGAATACGGGGGTATCCTGCAGCTTAAGCCCCCTGCCCGAAGGCCTCGGCGCGTTCGTTATCACCCATTCGGGCCTTGTCTTATCTGCAATGATGGACAGGCAGTCAGCCGCAAATCTGCCGGAGCCGCAGAAACCGAAGCGGAGCATGCCGGCCGTCACTGCTCCTTTGCCTGTTTTGCGATCTTCTTTTTCAGGAACTGCCTCTTTAACGGCGATACCCTGTCTATGAGAAGCCTGCCGTTCAGATGGTCGATCTCATGGGAGAAGACGCACGCGAGAAATCCATCGATCTCTCTCTCCTCATGTCCGCCTTTTTCATTCTGCCAGCGTACTTTTATCTTATCCGGGGAATCCACTTTTTCATATATGCCGGGAAAGCTCAGGCAGCCCTCCTCTACGGTCTTGGATCCCTCTTTATCCTCTATGACTGGGTTTATCAGGACAAATTTTTCTCCGTTGTACTCAATGACCGCGATCCTCTTCGACACGCCGATCTGCGGTCCTGCCAGCCCTATGCCGTCGTAAACATGCATCGTCTCCCACATGTCTTCGACCAGAACGGCCAGCTCATCATCAAAAGAGGTTATTTCTTCAGTCGGCTCCCTCAGGACGGGATCCGGATACACACATATATTTCTGACTGCCATCAGAACTCCCCCATATCTGACACAATAAAAATCATCAAAACAGCTTTACATATGCGTGGGACCAAAGACCGTGATAATTGGTGCCGTAAGCCTGAAAGTCCCGCCGATATCTCTATGCTTTAGCATTTACACCCAGTATTTTAACAGAAAAATCCCCATGCCTCGCGTAAAAGGCATGGGGATATCGAGCTTTATCGTGAAGATAGGGAACGAATTATTCCTTGTCTTCAGCCTGCTTCAGGAATTCACCTATCGTGACGTTCGTCTCTTCCTGGGGAAGCTGGTTGTCGTTCTTTTTCTTCTCGACATCGGAACGGCGGCGGCGCGGACGGTCTTCTTTCTGTCCTTCTGCGTGCTGCTGGCCCTCTTCTGTCCTTGGCTTCCTTACGGGCTCTTCATGTGCGGGACGGAGGCTGAGACGCATCCTGCGCTCTGAGGGGTTCACGTCGAGCACTCTTGCCGTCACTTCCTGACCCTCGGAAAGCACTTCCCTGGGGTTCTCTATCCTCTGCTGGCTGATCTGCGAAATGTGGATCAGTCCTTCAATGCCGTCTTCCAGCTCCACGAAGGCTCCGAAGTCCGCTATCCGCACCACCTTGACGGGTACTTCCATATCCTTCCTGTATTTCTCAGCTACATCCTTCCAGGGATCGGAAAGCTGCTTGTAGCCAAGACTGATGCGTTTGCGCTCCTGGTCTACCTCAAGGATGGAGACTTCGATCTTCTGTCCCTTCTTGAGGACTTCCTTCGGATGCTTGATCCTCGTCCAGCTGAGATCGCCTATGTGTATAAGGCCCTCGACTCCCGGCTCTATCTCTACAAAAGCACCGAATTCTGTCAGGTTGGAGACCGTACCCTCTGCGACCACTCCGGGCTTCCAGCGTTCTGCCACTGTTTCCCACGGGTCGGGCTGAGTCTGTTTGAGACTGAGGGAGATCCTGTTGTTCTCTTTGTCGATGCCGATCACCTTAACTCTGACGTGATCGCCCTTGGAGACAACGTCTTTGGCCTTAGCATTGCGCTGCCATGAGAGTTCGCTGACGTGAATGAGGCCTTCCATCGCACCGAGATTTACAAAAACACCGAAAGAGGTGATGCTGCTGACGTCTCCTTCAAGTATGTCACCTTCGCTGACCTGATCATAGAATGACTGCCTGATCTCTGCCATCTCGGTCTCCATAAGGGTGCGGCGTGACAGGACAAGACGGCGCTTGCGGCGGTCTTTCTCTATCAGCTTTACCTGGAAATCCTGTTCGAGCAGACGTGCGGGATTCAAAGTGCGTCCGTCTTCGGCAAGGTGTGAAATGGGAATGAAGCCCTCTATGCCGTAGCAGCTTACTATAAGGCCGCCCTTGACTTTGCGGAGTCCCTTTACAGTAACAGTCTCATTCTTTGCCGCTTCTTCCTCAAGCTTGTTCCAGCGTTCGTCAAATTCGCAGCGCCAACGGCTCAGGCTGAGCTGTGCATCTTCGCCCTGGCTGATGTTCGTGATCTGCACTCTGACTTTATCGCCGTTCTGGGGTTCCTCGGTCTCTTCTACGAGGACCTTATGCGTCCACTCTTTGCGCGGGAGGAATCCCTCGCATTTGTAGCCGACATCGACAAGCCATCCGTCTTCACGGGTGTCAACTATCGTGCCTTCAAGGATCTTTCCGCGATGGAAGTCACCCATCACGTCAAACTGCTGCATCATTTCTTCCATTGTTTCTTCTTTTTCCGGTGCTGCCTGTGTTTCAAGTCCGTCTTCTGTGCGAAGCTCGTCAACCATACCCAACATCCTCCTGCTTACATCATGTTTAATTTTTGGATCAGTTCTTTGATAAGCCAGTCAGGAGTACTTCCTCCCGCGGCTATGCCTATATCATCCCTGTTTTGCAGCCACCCCCTGTCGATCTCTCCTGCATGTTCGATCCAAAGCGTGGAGACTCCCACGTCCATGGATATTTCAGCCAGCTTTTTAGTGTTGGCACTGTTTCGGCCCCCGAGTATTATCATTCCGTCGACCTTGGAAGCAAGTCTGCAGACAGAATCCTGCCTTGCAAGTGTAGCTTTGCAGATCGTATTATACACCTTGATCTCGGGAGATACCTTACTAAAAGAACCAACAAGCGCAGCAAAAGAGCCGACTTTTTGAGTCGTCTGGCTCAGGATGCCGCACCTTCGTCCTTTTAAGTTGTCCGGAATGTCTTCATCAGATGAGACTACAGCTACTTCGCCCTCAACATAACCCATTATCCCTTTGACTTCCGGGTGGTGCCTGTCCCCCGATATTACCACAACATAGCCCTCTGTAGAAAGGTCTTTTGCCCTTTTCTGAGCAGTTTTGACAAACGGACAGGTCCCGTCGACCACTTTCCTGCATTTTTTTATGAGCACCCCTTCCTGAAGCGGAGTGACTCCGTGGGCTCTGATAAATGCGACGGAAGCGGCGGGGACCTCTTCGGCTGATTCGACGACGACAAGCCCCATTTTCGTCAGCCTGTCGGTCTCCTGCGGATTGTGGATGGGGCTTCCGAGGGAGTAGACAGTGCCTGAGCGGAGAAGTTCTTCTTCAAGCTTCGATATTGCCCTTCTGACACCAAAGCAAAGTCCTGTGGGATCTGCTATGTGGATCTTCAATTCAGCTTCCGCTTTCCTGTTCCAAATGTCTGATGCAATGCGGCATCACATCGTCCATTGCATCGGACATTTCGTATTTGTCGAAATCATACCATATGGCAGGCTCAAAGTGTTTGAACCACGTCATCTGCCTTCTCGAAAAGGCCTTTGTCGACCTGATGTCGCCTTCAAGCGCCTCTTCATATGTGCAGTTCCCCTGTACATACTGGATCAGCTCTTTGTAGCCGAACCCCCGGAGTGCCGGAAGTTTCGGAGAATAACCTCTGGACAGGAGCCACTCGACCTCTTCGGGGTATCCGTTCTCAAACTGTTCCCTGACCCTGCGCGCGATGTTTTCGTACAGGTTCGCCCTGGCTCTTATAAGCCCTATGTAAAAGATGTCGTAGCATGATTCAGTCTTTGCCTGATTTTGGTACCACCATGTGGCGGTCCTGCCCGTTATCCTGAATATTTCGAGGGCCCTCATGGTCCTTGCGGGGTCGTTGGGGTGTATCTTCTCCGCCGCAGCGGGATCTATGGCGGACAGTTCCTTATGGAGTTCTGCGAGCCCCTTTTCCTCTATTTCATACTCCAGGACACGCCTTACTTCTTCGTCCTTGGGGAGGTCTTCGGAGAGCGAACCGCAAATAGCTTTGTAGTAGAAGGGGGTGCCTCCGATCAGCAACGGGGTCTTACCCCTCTTCCTGATCCTTTCGATCGCGTCTGCCGCCAATAACGCAAAATCAGCCGCGGAAAAGATCTGGTCGGGGTCGACCACATCTATGAGATGGTGGGGTATCCGGCGTCTTATTTCAAGCGAGACCTTGTCCGTGCCCACGTCGAGATAGCGGTATACCTGTCTCGAATCGACGGAGATGACCTCGGCATCAAGTCTTTCTGCCAGTGCGAGACTGAATTTCGTCTTTCCTACCGCGGTAGGTCCTATTATTGCGATTATCGGGATCTTCTTTTTCTCCGTCATCTTTCGAACCTATCCTTGAGTTTGCTGTCTTCTATGAGGAAGATCGTGGGCCTGCCGTGAGGGCAGGTATAGGGTACGGAGCACATCTCAAGCCTTTCGAGGAGCGCTTCAGCCTCTTCCCTTTCAAACCTCCTGCCGAGCTTTACGGCATCTCTGCACGCAAGTCTGGCCATCCTCCACCAGACTTCCCTGTCCCTCTTGTCAGGATCTTTTTCACACTCGATCCCTCTCAGCGCGGAACGGAGCATGTCAAGCGGAGAGAGCCTGGCCCTCCCTCTCAGCAGAGGTACTCCCGCAAGACGTTCGCCGTCGAAGGAAAAGGCAAGCGACTCGAGTTCGTCGCGGTAAATATCAATCTCGGGCAGCAGCGCGGCGGGAATATCGACAGCCATGGTCAGCTTCTGCCCGACTGTCCCGTCTTTGAAAGATGCAGCGATCTCCTCGTAGAGTATCCTCTCGTGGGCCGCATGGGGATCTATTATCGCAAGGCCGTTCGGAAAATCAAAGATCAGATAACCCCTTGCCGACTGGCCGATATAATTTCGGGCTCCCACTTCGGGAGCTGTCTCAATCGGATCTTCCGCCATTATGAAGACAGTATCGTCGGGCGCAGCCACCCTGCCCGGATACGCCTCTGAAACGGGTCTCCACGGTGCGGTGCTGAATATAGGGTCCGTACTGTCGAACCACTTCCTGTCATTGATCTCGTTAGCGGCAGACTGGCGTTCCGGCACATCGCCCGCAGGCCCTCCCGAAGAGGCAGAGAGCCTTCGGGCAAATATTTTCCGGGCAGTATTAAGCACAAGTTTATATATGTCTCCTGAATTTTTGAATCGTACTTCTTCTTTTGTCGGGTGGATGTTCACATCGTGCTCTTCGGGCGGGATATTCATTACGACCAGCCATTCGCCGTATGCCGCGAAATCTCCGCCGCATATGGCTGACCTGATCGTGCTGTCCTGTATCCTCCTGCCGTTCACAAAGATCGTGACGGATGTCCGCCTGCTGTCAGGTATGGGATTCCACCACATCCTGACAGAGGTAAGGTTCAACGAAGTCGACGAGCTGTATTTGGGGGAATCTTCCCCCCACCTCCTGAGAAGTGCGGCATCTATGCTTCCTGCGGGCAGAAGCTCGAGGATCTTTTTGCCGTCGGAGAAGACCCTGAAGGTCAGATCAGGGCGTACCAGAGCATAGTCATTGACCACCTGGAGTATCCTCCTGAGCTCAGCGGACGCCGTCTTAAGGAATTTTCGCCTTGCGGGAAGGTTGAAGAAAAGGTCGTCCACACGGATCATCGTCCCCGGACGGCACGGGCTCTCAGTGTGGAGGATGATCTCACAGCCCTCGCATCTTATGATGCCCCCGGTATCTGAATCCGCGGTCCTGCTCCTTATCTCCATCCTGCTGACGGCAGCCACGCTTGAAAGGGCCTCTCCCCTGTATCCAAGAGTGGTTATGCATTCAAGGTCATCAAGTGTCGATATCTTGCTTGTGGCATATCTTTCTATCGCGAGCGGGAGTTCTTCGAAGGGTATGCCGCAGCCGTCGTCCTCTATGACGAACGATACCTTTCCGCCCTGTTCGATATGGAGCGTTACAGTCCGCGCAGAGGCGTCTATGGAGTTTTCGATGAGCTCCTTGGCCACGGAAGAGGGTCTTTCGATGACCTCCCCCGCCGCTATCCTGCTCGCAACTTCGCTGTCAAGTCTTTTAATCATTTCAGTCCCAGTACTTTCCGGCTCTCTTTCCTGAGCTTGTAGATAAGCTGGAGAGCCTCCATCGGTGTCATCTGATCAGGTTCGGCAGCCGCGAGCTCCTCAAGCACAGCCTCGTAGCTCACGTCAAAGAGCTTTACCTGCCTGTCCTCGGTAAGTGCCGGAACAAAGGATCCGGGAACGTCCGCAGAGGACTCGAAGCCCGCGAGAAGTTCCTTAGACCTTCTGAGCACTATCGAGGGAACTCCGGCCAGCCTTGCGACCTCAATGCCGTATGAGCGGTCAGACGGAGCCTCGACCACCTTGTGAAGGAAGGTCACTCCGTCCTTCGTTTCCTCCACAGCCATACTGAGGTTCGTGACGCCGGGCAGCATGTCGGCCAGCCTGGTCAGTTCGTGGTAATGTGTGGCGAAGAGCACGGCAGCCCTTCTGCCCTCCTGCCCCTGCAGATATTCTATGACGGACCACGCTATGCTCAGTCCGTCGTATGTGGAGGTGCCCCTGCCCACTTCGTCGAGTATGACAAGACTTCTGTCCGTGGCGTGTCTTAATATGTTCGCCGTCTCGACCATCTCGACCATGAACGTGCTCTGCCCCCTGGCAAGTTCGTCCCTCGCCCCTATACGCGTGAAGAGGCGGTCTATCAGACCTATCCTTGCGTCCTCGGCGGGCACGAAGGAGCCCATCTGGGCCATTATGGCGATGAGAGCCGCCATCCTGAGGTATGTTGATTTTCCGGCCATGTTGGGTCCGGTGATCACAGCTATCCTCGTGCCGGAAGCTTCGCTGAGGGAGAGGTCGTTCGGCGTGAACGGATGTCTTCCGAGCATAACCTCGATGACGGGATGCCTCCCGTTCTTTACGATAAAGTCCGTGCTCCTGTCTATGACAGGGCGGACATAGCGTCTCTCTGATGCGACATCCGCAAGGGAGCAGAAGACATCCGCTGAAGCGATGAATTTTGCCGCATCGAGTATCTCTGTGCTTTTTGAGAGGGTCCTCTCAAGGAGTTCTCCGTAGAGCCTCTCCTCGATGGCGAGCATCTCCTCCTCCGCGCTGAACATCTCTTTTTCGAATATTTTTAGCTCTTCGGTAATGAAGCGCTCGGCGTTCACAAGCGTCTGTTTCCTGATGTACTCGGCTGGGACCCTGTCGAGGCCGCCTCTCGGGATCTCTATGTAATAGCCGAAGACCTTGTTGACTCCGGCCTTCAGGTTCTTTATTCCGGTCCTTTGCCTCTCCTCTTCCTCGAACCTTTCCAGCCATGCCGAAGAATGGGCGGCCTTGTCTCTCCATTCGTCAAGCGCCGCATCGTAGCCATCCCTTATGATCCCTCCGTCCCTCACAAAACGCGGGACAGAGTCTGAAAGGGCGGAAGCCAGGAGTGAGGTCAGATCTTCAAGGAGGTCTATCCCTTCGGTCCAGACAGAGAGCTTCTTTCTCCCCGACATCATATATACGAGGTCCGGAAGAGCCTTCAGCGTCTCCCTGACGGTCAGCAGGTCATTTGGAGACCCCATTTTGAGGGTCAGCCTGCTTATAGCCTTTTCCATGTCGCCGCAGGACGAGAGCAGATGGCCCATCCTCGCACGGAACGCGCCGTCACTCACGAGTTCTTCGATCGCGTCCGCCCTTTTGCTGATAAGGTCGATATCCTTGAGCGGAGAAAGTATCCATTCTTTGAGCATCCTCTTCCCCATTGCGGTGCGGCATCTGTTGAGGACGGAAAAGAGTGAGATGTCGTACGGTTCTATAAGTTCAAGGTTGCTTACGGTGTTCCTGTCGAGGATCATGTACTCTTCGGGAAGAAGCGGTATCAGCTGAGTGACGTGAAGCGCCTTTGAGAACTGGGTCTCCTCAAGATACCTAAGCGCCGCCGCGGCAGCCCCGCAGGCCGGATCCCTGTCGTCCAGCCCCATCGAATTCAGAGTGGCTATGCCCCATTTTCTGCACAGCCACTCCGAAGAGGTCCTTATATCGAACTCCCCGCGCTCCCTCTCGACAACGCTGATCTTTGCTGATTCAGGATAGAATTCTTTAAGATTTTCGGCCTGGCCGTTTCTGACAAGTATCTCCGCGGGACGGAAGGATGAGAAGATCGATGCCGCCTCCTCGATCCGGAACGTACCGGCTTTCAGTGTTCCCGTCGCGGTCGTAAGGAGCGCGACAGAGACGTTTTTGCCATCGAACAGGCACGCGGCAAGGCTGCCGTCGGAATCGCCGCCCTCAGAGAGCCACGTTCCGGGCGTTACGAGTCTCGTGACTTCCCGTTGGACGAGATTCCTGCCGTCCGGGACCGTGACCTGTTCGCAGATGGCCACCCTGTATCCGGCAGCGACTAATTTTGCAAGGTAAGAATCTACTGAATGGAAGGGCACTCCGGCCATGGGTATGGCGTTTTCGGATTCCTTCGATCTTGAGGTGAGGGCAATATCAAGCACCGAAGACGCGATATGGGCATCTTCGAAGAACATCTCATAAAAATCGCCCATGCGGAAAAAGAGAAGAGAGTCAGGATACTGCTCTTTCCAATAAACATACTGCTCCAGCATGGGGGTCATTTTGGTCCCCTGCGGGATCTGCAATTTTATATTTCCCTCCTCCGGTCAAGGTAGCTCTGAAGAAGTATGGAAGCCGCGATCATGTCCACCTTCCCCTTGCGTCCCTTCCTTGAAACATCGCCTTCAAGAAGGGACTGCTGCGCTATCGCGGTAGTGAACCTCTCATCCCAGAATATGATCTCCAGCGACGGATGCCTCTCCCTGATGGTCTCGGCAACAGACCTGATGTTATAGGCCTCGGGCCCCTCGTTTCCGCCGGTCCTGAGCGGCAGCCCCACGAGAAGTTTGGTTGCGGAGTATCCGTCCATGATCTTTTTCAGTTCCTCTATCCAGTCGTCCTTGGCGCTAAGGACGGTAAGCGCCTGGGCAAAACTGCCGAATGGGTCGCTTACCGCCACTCCGATCCTTACTGAGCCTATATCGATCGCAACGATCCTCTCCAAGAGGTCAGTTCCCCGACTTCGACGCGAGCCGCGCAAATATCTCGGGCGCCTTGGCTATAGCTTCAGAGAGCTTGCCTGAGTCAGGGGCCCTCCCCTGAGCGAGCGTCGGTTTTCCGCCGCCTCTTCCTCCGATGATGTCAGCTATCTCTTTAAGGAATTCGTCTGCCCTGAACCCTTTTGATACAGCCTGTTCGCTCGCCATTGAGGTCAGTGTCACATGCTTCTCTTCCCCTATGCCCGCGAGCATGATCACAGCCACGGGGAATTTCTGTTTTATCCTGTCCCCTACCTGTCTTAGGAGATCCGGGTTCATGTTCTCGAATTTTTCCACGATGAGGTCTACGCCGTTTACTGTTGCGCAGGGGCTGATGCTCTCCTCTATCTCAGAGAGCGCGGCTTTGACCTGAAGTTCTCTGTTCTTCCTCTCAAGTATCTTTTTTTCGTCGAGCAGATCCTCTATCTTACTGAGGATCGAATCGACATCCTCTCCAAGCATCGTTGCAAGTGTCCCCGACAGCATGCTGAACCGCTGGAAGGTCTCAAGCGCGTTCATTCCCGCTATGGCATTTATGCGTCTTACACCCGAGCCTATGCCCTCTTCGCGGATTATCTTCACCACGCCGATCTCGCCGGTGGCTTTTACATGCGTTCCGCCGCAAAGTTCGGTCGAGTATCCGGGTATCTCGAGCACTCTTACCTCGTCGCCGTACTTTTCGTCGAAGAGTGCCTTAGCTCCGCTCTTTTTGGCCTCTTCGATTGGCATTACGGTCGTCTTTACAGGCAGGTTCTGAAGCACCTGCTCATATACTATGAATTCTATCTCCCGTAACTGGTCGACCGTAAGGGGTGCAAAGTGGTTGAAGTCGAACCTCAGGAAAGTCGGTGTGACCAGCGATCCGGCCTGACGCACATGCTGGCCCAGGACCCTTGAGAGAGCTTCGTGGATAAGATGGGTAGCCGTGTGGTGCCTCTGGATGTTCCTTCTCCTTGCCGCGTCTACGGATGCGGTAACTGGCTGGTTTTTCCTCAGTATCCCCTTAAGCAGCCTGCCTCTGTGCACGATTAGGTCATTGACCGGATAGATCGTGTCCCCGACCTCGAAGATCGTATTTTCGGCTGTCAGGATACCCGTATCCCCTACCTGTCCGCCCTTTTCACCGTAGAAAGGCGTATCGGAGAGTACGATATCCGCGGTCTCTCCCTCGGATATGAACTCCTTTTCACTGCCATCCGATATGATCGCTTTGATCGCAGCGTCACGGGTCATCGTCTCATAACCGCAGAAACTGCTGGGGCCAAGTTTGTCTGCGAGCTCGGTGTAAACGTTTTTGGAGATGACTGAGCTGGCCTGCTTGCTTGAAGCCCGGGCGCGCTCGCGCTGATCGTCCATCGCCCTGTCGAAACCTTCCTTGTCGACCTTTATGTCAACTTCGGAGCACATTTCCTCGGTCAGCTCGAGGGGGAACCCGTAGGTGTCGTACAGCACGAACGCAACGTTTCCGGGCAGCGTGTCAGCGCCTTCATTTTTAAGCTTCGAGATCTCCGAGTCAAGCAGTTCGCTTCCCTGAGAGAGCGTCTTTGAGAAGCGTTCTTCCTCTGTTTTGAGTATCTGTTCTATCGCACATGCCTGTTCCGTCAGTTCCGTGTACTCGTCACCGATCGAGTCCCTGACCGACTGCAGCAGATCGGTAAGGAAGGGTCTTTCGATCCCGAGAAGCCTGCCGTAGCGGGCGCTCCTTCTTATCAGCCGTCTCAGCACGTATCCGCCGCCGTCGTTTGCGGGCAGTATGCCGTCAGCTATCATAAATGCAGAGGCCCTTATATGGTCTGAAATTACCTTTACTGCCATATCGCTTTTCGGATCGGATCCGTATTTGACGCCGCTGATCTCACAGGCCTTGTCGATTATCGGACGGAAGAGGTCCGTCTCGAAATCGTTCGGGACTCTCTGTACGACAGAAGAGAGCCGCTCGAGTCCCATCCCGGTGTCGATATTTTTGTGGGGAAGCGGCGTGAGGTTGCCCGCCTCGTCCCTGTTGTACTGCATGAAGACGAGGTTCCATATCTCAAGGTAGCGGTCGCAGTCGCATCCTACCCCACACGTCGGCTTTCCGCATGAGAAGGCCGGGCCCTGGTCATATATTATTTCCGAACAAGGACCGCACGGACCTACCGGCCCTGCAGCCCAGAAGTTGTCATCCGCGCCGAGCCTGACGATCCTGTCCTCGGGGAGTCCGACCTTGTCACGCCAGATATCGTGGGCCTCGTCGTCGTCGAGGTATATAGTCGCATAAAGCCTGTCAGGCTCAAGTCCCACCCTCTCGGTGAGGAATTCCCACGCCCACGGGATGATCTCCTCTTTGAAATAATCCCCGAAGCTGAAGTTGCCCAGCATTTCGAAAAAGGTGTGGTGTCTCGCCGTGCGTCCGACATTTTCTATGTCATTGGTCCTTACGCACTTCTGTGCGGTCGTCGCTCTCTTTACCTCGGGGGTCTTCAGTCCCAGGAAATACTGCTTGAAAGGGACCATCCCCGCTATTGTGAAAAGCAGCGTGGGATCATCGGGCACCAGCGAAAAGCTCCGGTACCTTTTGCATCCCTTTTCCTCAAAATATGAAAGAAACAGTTCTCTAAGTTCTTTTCCGCTCCTGTACTGCATATAAGTGCCCCCTGTAATAATGGATTGAAGCCGCACCCTTTAGAGTGACCAGAAAGGCGGTCGGCAAAAAAATCAAAAACATCGGATTATTATAAGCGGATCTGTGACATTTGTGCCAGATCCGCTTTAAAAAAAAATCAACGATCAGCCGGATGATGCGGTCAGCGAGCGGTAAGTTTCCTGCGGGCCTCTGCCGCTTCTTCCGTTATCCTCTTCCTGTCCGCAAATACAAAATCTCCGTCCTGATAGAGCATTTTGCCGGCAACTACCGTTCCTTTCACATCTGAAGAAGATCCCGCGTATACGAGGAATCCGGACAGGTTTTCACAGTCCCATCCGACATAATGCGGCTGATCCAGATCTATCAGTATCATATCGGCCCTGTAGCCTTCCTTTATAAGCCCGACATCCCTGAACCCAAGCCCTATGGCTCCGTTCACGGTGGCCATCCTGAGCGCTTCCGCGGAGGCGACAAGGGTCGGGTCTTTGTTGACGCCCTTCTGGGTGAGCGCGGCGAAACGAAGCTCGTCCCATATGTCGAGCCTGTTGTTGCTTGCGGCGCCGTCAGTACCGAGTGCGACCCTGACTCCGGCTTTAAGGTATGCCGGAAGCGGAGCTATCCCGCTGCCGAGCTTAAGGTTGCTCTTGGGGTTGTGGGCAAATGTCACGTTGTCCCGCGCGTAGAATGCTGACTCCTGAGGTCTTATCCATACACAGTGTGCGAGCAGGAGGTTGGGGACATCTATCATGCCGGTCTCCGCGAGGTAATCCTCGGGCGTCATTTTGCCCTCAAGACCGCTTATGCTCCATTCGGAAGATGTTTCAAGCCAGTGGAGCTGGACTCCCAGACCGGTATCCTTCGCCGTATTTGCGATCTCCTTCATAAGTTCCATTGGCACGGTGTAGGGCGCATGCGGACCGAGCTGGACGTTAATAAGTCCGTCCCTTCCGTTGAAGTCATCCGCGAGCTTCAGGTTTTCTTTCAGCTTGCTCCCGTCGCTGTCACCGACTATCCCGCGTGACAGGCCGCACCTCATGCCGCATTCGAGTGCAGCCTCGGCGACCCTGTCCATGAAGAAATACATGTCCGCGAAGCATGTCGTGCCCGTCGACAGCATCTCCAGTATCGCGAGTTTGGTACCGGCCTTTACGAGATCGCCGTCAAGGCCGTTCTCCACAGGCCATATCCTCTCCTGCAGCCATTCCATGAGAGGAAGTTCCTCTCCAAGTCCTCTGAGGAGGGTCATCGCGGCATGTCCGTGCGCGTTTACAAACCCCGGGATCAGAGCCATCTTTCCCCTTCCCTCATATGCGCAGCCGGAATCCAGAGTTCCTGCGGGGAGTATCGATGTGATCCGGTCGCCTTCTGTGATGACGTCGCATCTCTCAGCTGCGGTCCTCTCGGCATCCCAGACCACTACATCCCTGTACTGACGTTTCATCATGCCTCTTTCCATGTGGCCAGGTACTCCTTCTGTTCCTGGGTGAGCTGTTCTATGCAGATACAAAGCGATTCGAGCTTCAGCTCAGCTACACGGCGGTCAAGTTCCGCGGGCACATTGTAGAGACCGGGGCCGAGTTTGTGGCTGCTGATGTAGATGCATGAGAGGAGCTGCATCGCGAAACTCATATCCATTATCTCCACGGGGTGTCCGTCGCCTGCGGCAAGGTTGACAAGCCTTCCTTCGCCAAGCAGGTGCAGCCTCCTTCCGACCGGAAGGATATAGGTGCGGATGTTGTCCCTGGTCTCCCGAACGTCTTCGGCAAGCTCCGCAAGATCAGGGATGCATATCTCGACGTCGAAGTGTCCGGCGTTGCAGAGGAGGACTCCGTCCTTCATGCGCATGAAGTGCTCCCTGCGGATGACCTTTGTGTTCCCCGTGACTGTTATGAAAACATCGCCGACCTTCGCCGCGTCGATCATGTTCATTACTTTAAAACCATCCATAAGAGCTTCAAGCGCCCTGTGCGGGTCCACCTCGACGACGATGACCCTCGCGCCGAGCCCGGCGGCCCGTTTTGCGGCTCCCTTGCCGCACCATCCGTACCCGGCTATGACGACGTTCTTGCCGGCCACTATCAGGTTGGTCGTCCTCAGTATCGCGTCCCAGACGGACTGTCCGGTCCCGTATCTGTTATCGAAAAGGTATTTGCTCTGCGCGTCGTTGACAGCAAGCATCGGGAAAGGAAGCAGCCCTTCGTCCTGCATCGACTTCAGGCGCTTGATGCCCGTTGTGGTCTCCTCGCACCCTCCGAGTATCTTAGGGATGAGGTCCCTACGTTTTTCTATTACCATCGAAACGACGTCTCCGCCGTCGTCGATAATTATCTGCGGATCCCACTTGAGCATCTCCTCTATGTTCTCGGAATACTCCCGCGGGGTCATGCCCCTCCTGCTGAATACGTGTATGCCCTCTTCGACAAGAGCGGCGCATATCGCATCCTGTGTTGAAAGGGGGTTGCTCCCGGCTGTTACCACCGTCGCTCCGAGCCTGTGCATGACCTTGAGCAGGCATGCCGTCTTTGCCTCAAGATGGAGACAGCATCCTATCACAAGACCATCCAGCGGCTTGTATTTTTCTTCCCTCTCGGCTATCAGTTTGAGTACGGGCATATATTCCCAAGCCCAGTCGATCCTTCTGCGCCCCTCAGGAGCCAATCCCTTGTCAGCGATAATGTATTCCTTTCTCACTGTACAGCCTCCTTTCCGTCACTCTTGCCCCAACGACAGACAAAAACGCAGGATGACATAAACACGGAAATGATCCGATGAGACGGCCGTCATCCCAATGCCGCAGACAATATAAATTTTTACGTATGGATTTAAAGCATTTACAGCATAAATATTACCACTAAAAGTATATTACGCGGTCCCGATTCAGACAGTTTGGGGAAGATCGAAAGGAACGGCCGTTTGGCGCGGGAAAGGTGAATGGCAGAAAATAAAGGCGCTGATTCTGTCTATGGCTTCTTTTTAAGTTTTTTGATCTCTTCGGGGGCAAAGACCCCCTCCTCGGTGATTATTCCCGTGATCAGACCGGCAGGGGTCACGTCGAATGCCGGGTTCCATACCTTAGCGGCTTCGTGCACTATCAATTCACTGCCGATTTTGCGAACTTCGGAGCAGTTCCTCTCTTCGATCGGGATCTTAGTCCCATTCGGGCAGTTAAAATCGATCGTGCTCAACGGTGCAGCTATATAAAATGGAACATTATGTCTGTCTGCAGCTACAGCAAGCCCGTATGTCCCAATCTTGTTTGCCGTGTCTCCGTTCAGCGCTATCCTGTCGGCTCCGGTTATCACAGCGTCTATCTTCTCCCTTGACATCAGGAAGGCGGCCATGGAATCACATATCACAGTTACGTCAAAACCGTCTTCGCAGAGCTCGAATGCTGTCAGCCTTCCGCCCTGAAAACGGGGCCTGGTCTCGTCAGCAAATATTTTCAGTTCCTTGCCCGCTTCCCTTGCGGTCCTGAAGACGCCCAGTGCCGTGCCGTAACCGGCAGTCGCGAGAGCTCCCGCGTTGCAGTGCGTTATGACCGTCGCCTTGTCAGGCAGCAGCCCTGCTCCGTTTCTGCCTATCCTTCTGTTTATGTCTATGTCCTCTTCCCTGATCCTGTTGGCCTCCGATTCAAGAATGGAGCAAATGTCATGTGCGCCCATGCTCTTTTCGTAAACGGAGCGCATCCTGTTCAGGGACCAGAACAAGTTCACTGCCGTCGGCCTCGTAGCCGAGAGCCTTGTAAAAGCGTCGTCGATCTTCGTTATATCTTCCCGCGCGGCAAGCACGATCCCGTAAGCGGCCGCAACTCCTATCGCAGGAGCGCCCCTTACCGTCATGTCCTCGATGGCGTCGGCAGTTTCCCTATAGGTGCGGCATTCCCTGAATCCTACAGAGAAGGGGATCTTTCTCTGGTCAAGGAGCCTGAGAAGCGGCACATCACTGATCCATTCGATCGTTTCAGGAAGCATCGGACGACCCTTTCCTTTCCCTGTCGTTCGTGAATACTGCGATCACCTGAGCATCGGCGTGTCCGTCCCTGAAGCAGACCCTGATATCCTGCCGCTCGGTCAGAGTCGCCGCATCCTTGACCATTCTGCCTTCGCTGTCCCTGCATATGGTGAATCCGCGGGACATGACGTTCAGGGGTGAAAGGCTGTTCAGTGCGCCGGCTGCCGAGGATAGCTTCGTTTCATATTCAGACAGCCTGTGCAGTATGTTTGCGGAAAGAGAGCTCCGGACATTGCCCAGGTACTCGTAAGCGGGGGCGATCACGCCCCTGTCGAGGCTGAAAATGATCCTTCTCTTTGAATCCGCAAGCTCCGAATATGTCTTTGCGATCTTGTTGGTAAGATGGGCGTGCATGGATCTCTTTGAATTTTTCAGGAAAAACAGCAGCTCGCCGGAATCGGGAAAAACTTTTTCCGCGGCTCCCGACGGTGTAGGCGCATATGCGTCCGCCGCAAGATCTGAAAGGGTCCTGTCGACCTGATGGCCGAGCCCCGTTATCACCGGGACTGGACAGGAACGTATCGACCTGACGACCTCTTCCGTGTCAAAGGGATCGAGGTCATCCCTGCTTCCGCCGCCCCTGACAAGCATGACCAGAGATATGTCGTCCAGTGCCGCACACCTGGAAAATGCCTCCCTTACTTCAGACGGTGCGCACGCGCCCTGCATCAGGCTCGGGACAACAACCAGTCCGCATGCGGGATACCTTGTCGAAGATATTTTTATGACATCCTGGACTGCGGCACCTGTAGGGGAAGTTATCACAGCGACTTTGCGCGGGAAGGGAGGGAGCGGTCTCTTATGTCTTACGTCAAATATACCTTCGGCTGAAAGCTGCCTGAAAAGGAGTTCTTTGGCCCTCGCCTTTGCACCCTCACCGAGAGGCAGCATGCTCGTGGCATATATCTGATACGATCCCCTGGCGCCGTAGATATCCACCTTGCCCCTGACGAGGACCTCGTCGCCGTCTTTGGGCCACAGGATCACGGAAGATGCGTTCGATCGGAACAGAACACATGAGATCCTTGTCTCGTTCCCAAGGATCGTGAAGTAAGAATGGCCGCTGGTGTGTCTCTTGAATCCCAGCAGTTCACCTTTTACCGAGACGTTCTGAAGTTCCCCCGAGGCGTATATCGCTTCACGGATCTTGTTGGTGACTTCGTCTACGGTAAAGATCGGATCCTTTTCGTATTTGAACATGGTGCTTTAATCAGAGTCGGACTCTTCTTTTCTTACTATCCTGCCGAGCACCCCGTTGACAAAGCGGCCGGATTCTTCCGTGCCGAAAACTTTTGCCAGTTCGACAGCTTCGGATATCGATACTGCGATGGGCACTTTCTTTGATATTATCCCCTCATAGAGGGCAAGAGAGATGGCCACCTTGTCGACTGCGACCATTCTTTCGGGTCTCCATCCGATTATGTTTTCCCTCAGAAGGTCAGAGATCGCGTCCATGTTGTCCATTACACCCCGGACAAGCTCACACGCATAATCAAAGACCCCCTCCGGTTCTCCTTCGGAAGGGTAAAGTTCTATTGCTTCATCTATATTAGCAGATGGTCTGACATCAAGCTGATAAATAAGCTGGAGCGCTATTTCACGCGATCTGTGCCGATATTGGGACCTCGCCGACATTTACTTAAATCATCTCCTGAATTGCTGCATCAGTGCAGAAACCTGTTTTTGACCGTCTTCGGTGAGCAGTATCCAGGATATCCCGTAGCCGATGACAGCGGCAAACATGGACCAAAGAATACCCTTCAGACCGAGATGGACAAGCGCAGTCAGGCCCGCTGCCACAGCAGACCAGAACAGCGGCATGGTCCACACCGGATTGGTCTCCGGGTTGTCCTGAGGCGCTATGCTGATCCAGTTTATATGGACCGCCATTCCCGACTTGGTAAAGATGTCTGTGAATTTATTTTCCAGCCTTGCCTTTTCTTCTTCATTCCCGCCCTCGGGCAGAGATATGTAGATGTTCAGAAGGTTCTGGTCGCCGATAAATGATACTTCCTGACAGTAATATCCTTCAGGCAGCCTTCTTGAGACGATCTGCCTGATAGAATCGCCGTCGAGCCATATCTTGCCAAGCTTGGTAGTAGTCCATAAGAAAAGCATCCTTTTTCACCTCTTGATCGAGAAGGCCGGTCCCTCAGGAAACCGGCCTCCCCCTCTGTAGATCTGTCAGATCAGGCCTCTTCGCTGAACGTGCCGTACGGGGCCTCTGCCTCCGGAGCCGGGTTCTCTTTTTTCTCTCCGAATGTGACTCCCTGTACGTATACGTTAACACCCTTGATCGAGTAGCCCGTAAAGCGTTCTATCTGATCCTTGACGGCCTCCTGGACATCCCAGCAGACATCGGGGATGCGCAGACCGTACTTTACCGCTATATATGCATCGACAATTATTTCCGGTGTATCACCGTCGGATATGGAGATCCTTACACCGTTGACCGTCTTCCTCCCAAGGCGCAGGTTGGCCATAAGGCCGGGGTTTGCAGGAGTTACACCTTCAACGCTGTTCAGAGCCTTTGTGGCAAGCTGTGCTATGACGTCCTCAGAGATGCGGATCTTGCCTTCCAGGTTTGACTGATCGATAGTGGTCCCAACACCGTTCTCTTCGTTTTCTACGGATTCGCTTACCACGAAGTCCTCTTTTTTGTTTGCGACCATGCGGTTATTCCTCCTTTTAAAACTTGGTGTGACTAAGACGGATCGATATCCACTTCTTCCCGTGTGTTAATTTTCCGGGTGTTTGAACGGCTTTCCGCAGTGCGGGCAGAGGAGATCCTCGTCTTCGTCATAGGCAGCCGGTTCATAATAGAAATCCTTGCCGCATTCGGGACAAGTCACTGAGGCATACTCTTCCTCGTCGAAATCCTCGTAATCATCGTCGCACTCATCGTCGTGATCATCTTCAAGAAGTGCGTCGAGATCGTCCTCAAGCTCGCTCACATCTTCGTCGAGCTGTTCGAGGTAGTCGTTGAGTTCCTGATGGACCTCTTCGTGATCCTCCATTGCCTCGGCCAAAGAGTCAAGGGCATCTACCAAAGCAGCAAAAAACTTTTCTTTTTCAGGCGTGTCCGCTACTTTCTGCCCGTCGATCAATCCTCTTAGGTAAGCTATCTTTTCCCGCGCGCTCATTAGGATCCCTCCCCTTATTATTTCTTTACCCTTTCCAGGTACTCACCTGTCCGGGTGTCCACAAGGACCATCTCGCCGTTCTCTACAAAGAACGGAACCGTTATGACAAGACCTGTTTCCGTAGTCGCAGGCTTGCCGCCGCCCGAAGCCGTATCTCCCTTGAATCCGGGAGGTGTATCCGTTATCTTCATTGCGACCGAGTTCGGGAGTTCTATGCCCATAACGCGGCCTTCATACATATCGAAGCTTACCTCAAGATCGTCTACCAGGTATTTTACAGTATCCCCAAGCATATCTTCGGAGAGGTAGACCTGATCATACGATTCCATATCCATAAAAATGTAGCTGTCTCCGTCCTTGTACTGGTACTGGGCCGGTCTTTCGTCAAAAACTATCCTTTCAAAGCGTTCACCCGATTTAAAAGACTGATCAACTGAGGAACCGGTCTCGAGATTGCGGAGTTTGCCCCTTACGATGGCTCCTCCCCTTCCCATCTTATGATGGGAACATTCGAGAATGACCCACATCCCGCCTTCCCATTTGATCTTAAGTCCCGGACGAAAATCGCTTGTGTCCACAATTTGTGCCATTGAAAAACCTCCCCGTACTGTCTCACAAAACATTATGCGTATGCATTCATCATGGATACGCCGCATTATCATAACATAAAAAAAGGCAGTTTGTCTTTATTTACTATTGTTTGTTCGTGCAGAGCGTTAATGCGTGCAGATCTCCCGCAGATCCGCATACTACTATAACACTTTCCGCCAACACCAGCTGAGGATCCTCCCTTGTCCGGTCGAACACCTTTATACGTATGAAGTACCTTCTGGCAACGCATATATCCGGATCTGAGCCATCCTTCGACAGCATCAGTTCTGACGGAGCACCCCTCGGTATCTCAAGCCTTTCCGCTTCCGGCAAAAAGGAGTCGCTGTAGTTCTGATCGATCAGCTCGGCTTCAACGGTGACACCTTTCTCATAGTAGTTCAGAACGCTCAGTATCCCGTCGGGGATCTCCAGGTAGGGGTCGTCAAGAGGTCCTTCGTCCGGCGTGTATTCCGATGGAGCGGCGATCTCCCCGCATTCCGCGGAGTTCCTGAACCAGTTCCTGACGATGGCTTCCCCCTGCAGCGCTGCGTTTTCGCGTCTGAGAAGCCGCGTCTCCCAGCTCGCGGAAGCGGAATACCTGCATGAGATCGCAAGGAATGAAAAGATCATCGTCATTCCCGCATATAAGTATAAAAGCAACGATACTAAGATCGCCCCTTTTTTCCTGAAATTTTTCATTCGAGATACAGCTCGGATGCTCTAAGATTTGGAAGGTGCCATATGAATTTTGCGGCGAAAAGCCTGTACCTGGATCCTTTCCCGATCCAGTATCCGATGTATTCTTCGGGCCAGTCTTCTTTTCCCGATATTTCCTGCGGAGAGTCGTAAAGTTTGTCGCCCCTTGCAAGTATGTACACTGCGACCGTCCTGTTCGGCAGATCCACATCAAATCGGATGTCCATTATGCCCGTCACACGAGGCTGGTCGCCGGCAGATCTGAAATCTTTGGTATACAGGCAGTCGTTCAGGGCATATACCTTCATTGCCCTCATGTGGTGCATCCTGTCGCCCCCGCAGATGCAAAAAGGGGCGTTCGTGGAGTTCCTCACTGTAATTTCATTCCCGCTGAGTCCTGTCACACAAAACGGAGTCGCTGACGGCAGCGAAGATGGGAAAAAGACCCAGTTCCTGATGTCGGAAGAATTTTTCGAGAAGCTTTCACCGATCTCATTGACCTCGGGAAATTTATGAAGCCTGAACCTTGCTTCGTCTGTATCGCTTTCAACGGCATAGAGGACCTTTGTGCTGCCCTTTCTCGAGTATGATATCCTCAGCTCGCTGTTTTCGAGTCCGCTCGGCCCCTTGTATACGCTGATAGGTCCCTCCCACCTGAAGGGATCGAATTTCTGGTTTCCGAAAGACCGTTTATAGTCAGAGGGACTGGCGGGCATACCGAGACCGCAGTAGAAAACAGGAGATTTCAAGATCGCTTTCGCCCTTGATATCCTGACATGCGCCCTCGTGTCCTCAGAATATGAAACTGTCTTGTCTGCCGAGGCCTTTAAGGCCGGGAGAAGCGGAAATGTGATCATAAGCATCAGCGTGATGCCCACCAACATTTCCGTAAGGGAGAATCCCCTACTCCTGCAACTCCTCCTTTGGCCATACCACATATGATCTCCTCACTTTCAGGAATCCGTCTTTCTCTATGCGTATGACGACAAGTTTATCGTCGGAGGAAAGTCCTTCAAAAACGACACGGACATTTTTATAGTCAGAACTTGCTGGGATATTGCCGGAATAGAGCGTGGATATGACCGATCTTCTTGCCCTTTCGATCTCAAGGTTTTCCTTTGCGGAAGTAAATATCATTACCCCGCACCGTATCCCCGCAGCAATACAAAAAGAGGCTGTCACGGCAACAAAACATGCCGCAACAGCCTCTGCCAGCATACTTCCTTTATTGGAGGTCAATCTCCTATGAACCTTTCAAGATCTTTTATATCATAGGCATAGGCAAAAGCATTCTTCCTGCTGATAAGACCTTCGCGATACATCCTCGCAAGATCCTGGTCCATGGTGTGCATGCCCAGTGCCGAGCCTGTCTGTATCGCATTCTTGATCTGGGAGGTCTTGGCCTCCCTGATGTAGTTCTTGACCGCGTTGTTTGCGATAAGAAGTTCCGTTGCGACCATCCTGCCGGTCTCCGTAACAAGGGGCACAAGCTGCTGAGAAAGTATCCCGATAAGGATGGAAGAGAGTTGTATCCTGACCTGCTGCTGCTGTGTGGGAGGAAAGACGTCGATTATCCTGTCGATGCTCTGGGGAGCATCCGGAGTGTGAAGCGTAGTAAGCACGAGATGTCCCGTCTCAGCCGCGGTCACGGCGGCGGAGATCGTTTCAAGGTCTCTGAGCTCACCGATCATGATGACGTCCGGGTCCTGTCTCATCGCCCTCCTCAATGCCTCGGAGAAACTTCTCGTGTCGCTTCCCACCTCACGCTGATGGATCATCGATTCGGCAGAGGTGTAAACGTATTCGATCGGATCTTCTATCGTGATTATGTGGGCGGGACGGGTAAGGTTGATCTCCTGGATGATGGCAGCCAGTGTCGTCGATTTACCGGAGCCGGTTGGCCCTGTGACGATGAAAAGGCCGTTGTTCCTGTGCGCGATGTTCCTCACTTCATCGGGAAGCATCAGCTGTTTCACAGTCCTGATGATCGGGGTTATTATCCTCAGCGCAAGGACCGGATTGCCGCGTTCAAAAGAAAAATTTCCCCTGAAGCGTTGATTGAAGTCAGGTCCGCTTGAGAAGTTGAAACTGAAATCGAACTCTTTTTCGTCCTTGAACTTCTGGAGCTGCTCATGGGTAAGCAGCGTGTTCATCACATTTTCCATGTCCGCCTGGGTCACAGGTTCGGAGTACGGCCGTCTGACCAGTACTCCGTTTATCCTCAGTGCGGGCTTCGATCCGGGACATATATGGATATCGCTTGCACTGCTCATTACTCCGTCAAGCAAAAGATTATTTATGTCAAAACTAGCCAAATTTCACAGCCTCCGGTCTGATGTTACTCGAACATCGTTGATATAAGCATCTCTTCCACGCTGATAATGCCTTCAAGTACCTTTTTCCTCGCTATATCGCGAAGGGTCTCCATACCGTGGTTCACGGCGTATTCCTTTATCTCATGCTGCGGCCTTCCGTTGTTGATCATATCCCTGAGTGCCGCGTCGATGACCATTATCTCTCCGATGACAGTCCTTCCGCTGTATCCCGTGAACCGGCATGATGCACAGCCCACCGGGGCGTATATTTTTGACCCTTCCGGTATCTTTATCTCACTCGCCATCTCCCCGGTGACGCTCATCTCTCTTTTGCAGTGCGGGCACAGCTTCCTTACGAGCCTCTGGGCCACTATGCAGCGCATCGAAGAGGCGATCAGGAAATTCGGTATCCCCATATCCACCAGCCTGTTTATCGATGCAGGAGCGTCATTGGTGTGAAGAGTGCTCAGCACCAGGTGCCCCGTAAGAGCGACCCTTACGGCAAGGTGCGCGGTCTCCTGGTCCCTTATTTCGCCCACCATCAGCTTGTCCGGGTCCTGTCTCAGTATCGACCTCAGGGCGCTGCCGAAGGTAACGTCGATCTTTTCGTTGACCTGGACCTGTGTGACTCCGGGTATAGTGTATTCAACAGGATCTTCTATGGTGATGATGTTCACTTCGGGCCTGTTGATCAGCTCAAGGAGTGAATATAAGGTGGTCGATTTTCCGCTTCCCGTCGGCCCCGTAACAAGTATGATCCCGTGCGGGGCGGTTACTACCTGCCTCAGTGTCTCGGCCTGTTCATGCTCAAAACCAAGCTTTTCAATTCCTATGTGTTCGTTGTCCTGGTCGAGGAGACGGAGGACAGCCTTTTCACCGAAGATCGAAGGCAGAGTGGAGACGCGGATATCCATCTTTTTGCCTCCGACTTTGATGAGTATCCTTCCGTCCTGAGGGCGCCTCTTTTCTCCTATGTCCATCCCAGAGAGTATCTTTATCCTGGCTATCAGCGGAGCGTGAAGGTTCTTCGGGATCTCCGTCGTCAGAAACAGCGTGCCGTCGATCCTCATCCTGACGTTCGTGGTCGAATCCGTCGGCTCGATATGTATGTCCGAAGCCTTCTCCTTGACCGACTGTTCAAGTATGCTGTTTACAAGGCGCACGACGGGGGCATCGTCCGTGTTGACGGCAGCCACGTCCTGAGGCGCCATCTGCGGCATGACAGGGGTCGTTCCCGAAATGCTCGCCGTCTGCTTCATTACGTCCTGTACGGCCTCTTCCACGCTCGACTGTACCCTGTAGTATGTAGAAAGAGCCTTATTGATGTCGCTCGCGGTCGCGATCCTGATGTCGACTTCCCTGTTTGTAAGCATGTTTATCTCATCTATGGCAAGGGTATCCATGGGATCGGACATAGCCACGGTTATCCTGCCGTCATACGTCAGGGCGATCGGTATGACATTGAGCCTTGTCGCGACGTTTTCCGGTATCATTGCGAGGGCGTTCTGGTTAGGTCTCTCTTTCACCAGCGATATGAAGGGGATGCCGAGCTGCGCGCTCAGTGCCTCGGCAAGGTGCATCTCTGTAAGATAACCGTTTTTGATAAGCACTTCCCCAAGTCGCATATGGGAGACCTTTTGTTCTCCAAGCGCGGCCTGAAGGTTTGCGGGTGATATCGCCCCCGCGTTTACAAGAAGTTCCCCGAGCTTAAGTGTCCTTATCGGTTTCATGGTTACCCCCCCGTTCCGAAAGAGAAATTCAGTTCAGCTACATTCGTTACTGCATCAGACTCTTCCCCGGCATGTCGAATATCTCGGCAGATCCGGTAGGCACATCCAATATGTGCGGCATGACTATAAAGGCCATTTCGGACTTAGAGTGCTTATCCGTCTTGCTCTTGAAAAGTTCTCCGATAAGAGGTATATAGCCAAGGATCGGGACTCTGGTCACTCCCTTGGTCTTATTTTCCTGGAAAAGGCCGCCTATGACGAAAAGCTCGCCGTTCCTTACCCTTATCTGAGTGTCCACTTCGCGCTTTGTCGTCTCAGGGACCTCTGAAATGCCGCTGTCCCTGAACTGGACGATCTCTCCCGTGGATATCTTCAGTTTCAGCGTCACGAAACCATCCCTTCCGACGATCGGAGTGATATCAAGAGTGGGACCGGTCTCCTGCTCGGTGAACTCCGGGTTGCCGCTCTCGTCTAGCCCCGACTGATACAGGTAGTTGTGCGTCAGTTTTATCGAGGCCTTCTGTCCGTCAAGGGCCACCACGGAGGGGTTGGCGAGGATCTTGCCCTTGTTGTCCGACTCCATAGCCCTGAGCCCGGCATCCAGCATCTTCATCGTAGGATCGACTATATTTATCGGCATCGTCGAATTATCAGTGGCACCAAGGATCGGGACCTTTCCGGGGGTCAAGGTAGGCGGAATATTGGTAATGGGAGGATTAACATCTCTGTTTGCATAAGTGTACTCAGACGCCAGTCCCTGTGCACCGTATGTGAAGAGCCAGCCTTTGTAGACCGAGGAAATGAGAGTCTCTATCTCCTGCTGGGCCCCGTCGTTGATCTCTATCAGCCTTGCTTCGAGCATGACCTGTTTTCCGGGATGATCTATCCTGTTCATCAGTGCTTCGACTTCTAGATGCTGTTCCGGAGTACCGGTGACATAGAGTGCCCTCAGGCGTTCATCGACAACGGGAGGTTTTGGGAGAGCCACAAGTCCCATTATCATCGCGGGCATCTTCGTGATATCGCCGTATGCGACTTTATATTCCTTTGTTATGTTCTTTCCAAGCGTCTTTCCAATGCTCTCGGCTGTGCCCACGACCAGTGTATTGCCCATGAGTGCGTACGTGAGGTCGTTCATCCTGAGCATATATGCGAAAACTTCGCTGAACTTCGCGTTCTTGAACGAGAAAGTCATAAGGTTGTCAGGTACGGAACTGTCAATGACCAGGTTAAGTTTATGGAGGTCAGCAAGCATCCGGAAAACTTCCCTGACCGAGACATCCCTCAGTTCGAGCGTCACAGGCGAGTACATACCGAGAGGGTCTCCCTGGACAGGGGCACGAGGCTTCGGCGGCGCCGGCGGAACAATATCTGTAACAGTTTCCAGGGTAAGCGTGATCCTGTCCGATCCGGCCATTCCGGTAATTTTTTTGAGCACAAGAGGTTTTTCACCCACAACGTTCATCGTAAGCCCCTGCTGGTCGTTTGATACCACGCTGATCCTCTGGACAAGGTTGTATTCGTAATCCTGATACCATTCCTCGCTTTCCTTATCCTTTAACCCCAGCACGTCCCATCCGTATTCGTCCCACCAGTCCTGCCTGTCTGTGTTCCTGGGGAAACGGATGTCTCTCCATATGAGCGTTATCGCGCTGCCGGTCGTTGGTCCCTGCACGGGAAGACTTATCGAAGTTCCCCGCAGTTCAAGCATGACCTGGCTGCTGCCCACCTGCCTGACCTTCATTCCTTCGATGATAGATTTAGGTTCCCCCGCCTTTGCCGTCACAGTCACGGCATATGCCGGACAGACGGAACAATAAGCCATATATAAAGCCGCCGACAAAAAGATAGTGAGCGTCATGAATGATTTGATTACAGATCTGTTCGATATTTTTTGTTTGCCCATGTCCAACTCACCCCTTTGGGATCTATAGCAGTTATTTTACCCTTTCCTCCGCCGAACGTGGTACCCGGTTTTACTATCATCCCGGGCGTCTCGTTCTCGATATCCAGTGTCGCGACACCGCCGCTGCCCATTACCACCAGTGCCCTTATCTTTATCTGTGGTGCAAACTCAGGGACCGCAAACTCCTGTGCGACTGGTTTGGGCAGTAATGCCACTGGATATTTACCGACTGTCTCGGCCAAATCGACAAGCTGTCTGCTCTCGTTGCGATATTTCGTATATATGTCATATTTTCGTGAAAATGCGCTGAGCCTTGCGTTAATTTCGCCGCCTGCAGGCATCTGCGGCATCTGTCTTATATTGATCTCATCCTCCGAAGTATTGAGCCACCAGAAGTTTCCCACGCTTGTTACAGCTGCCGCCGAAAAAAGTAGAAAGAGCAAAAGGAAGTACACAAGTTCCTTCTTCTCCTCCGGAGAGGCAGGGAACTTCATGGATGCAAAGATCCTCGACCTGTTCAGTTTTGTCTTGATCAGTGAAAGATCCATCTCGATCAGCCTCTTCAGTTGTTCCGGTTCTCTGTTTTAGGCGGTTCTGCGGCAGCTATCCTGCATTCTATCGTATAGGAATAGGTCACATACCCGTCCGTCTGCCCAGTCAGCTCAAGGTTCAGCACTCTCATCAGATAGGAGCTTTGCCTGAAAGAGGCGAACAGTTCGAGCAGGGAGAAATACGCCGCTTCGCCGCTCACCTTGAAGCTTACCGAATCCTTGGTCTCGTTGGCTTTCACGACTGCCGCGTCCTCAAAACCGGTCGACTGCAGAAGATTTATTAAAAAGGAATAAAACTTTGTCGCCGATTCAATCTCCGTCGGCGCGGATGCGTTGTCTATGTTGAAGCCTGTCTTATATCTCGAGACCGCATCAGTCTTAGCGTTGAAGATCCTCTCTGCGAGCTGGCTCTCCCTCCGGGCCTCTTCTATCTCGGCTCTTGTGTTCCTTATGTGCCTGATAAAATAGACCTGTACGACCATGATGACAAAGACGACAAGCACAACGGCCGCGATCTGTTTTTTTGTCAGTTCTTCAAAATCGACCCTTGTCATAGTGACTTTTCCTCTTTGCCGCTGTCGTTCTTTTTGTTCTCTGTCAAATTCCCCGATGCGATTATCTGGTCAAGGGGCAAGAGGACGCACTCAAGTTTGAACGTCCTGACGCTGATGCTGTTCCTGTTTCCCGGACTGATAACTGGGACGGAGACACTTTTGGCAAAGTTTGCTTCGTTCAGTTCATTTGCAAAAAGAAGTATCTGCTCATCGTTTTTGCCCGTCCCGGCAAGTATAAGTCTCGACGGAGTCATGGAGAACGACTCGACATTGATGCCATCGGGAATTATCTTGGCAAGCGAAGTCAGCAGCTCCACAGACGGAATGTCTGACAGCAGATAGCTGAGCTTTGACTCGAGCTTTGTCATCTCCCCGGTTATCCTTCCAAGTTCCTTGTCCATCACGGCGATCTTCTCTGTATTCGAGGAAGCTCCTTTATTGAGTTCGAGCCTCTGGTCTCTGAGGGAATAGAGCTGCCACCCACCGATGATAAAAACCAATGTGGATGAGATCGCAAAGAGGAACACGGCAGCGAAGAGCAGCAGATGTTTCAAACCCGATTCGCGCTCTTCTCTCGTCTCTTTTCCCGGAAGTCTGAGATCCAGTTTGACGACCATAACGCTACCTCAGCGCGAGCCCGATCGGGATGTCCCACGAACCTGCGCTGCTGTCAAAGCTGAGGCTGTGTACCGAAATTGGGTCGGAGACCATGATCTCGGGTATGGAGAGGGATTCCTTGAGGAATTCGCAGAGATCCTTAGTCGCCCCGGGACCAAAGAGAAAGAATATGTCCGGCTTGAATCCCCTAATCTGGGAGAGGGCAAACTGCAGTGAAGAGTGGATCTCCCTCGCGAATGCGCTGTACTCCGCTGAGAGCTGTTCATTGAAAGATTCATCAACGAAGGAAATCCCGGTAAAGCCTATCGACATGGTCCGGTAGAAGATACCGTTGCCTTTCCACGAAAATATTATGACAGAACGAATCTTACCCGCATATATGTACACACATGCGTCAGAGACCGGAGCCGCGGGGGTTACAGCCCGCTCAAGCGCGACCTGCGCGGGTTCGATCGCGGTTATCTCTATGCCGTTTGCCTTGGCAGCCTTGGTAATGTTTTCGATGAGAGTCCTTCTCGCCGCGCCTACAAGGAATCTGGGCTCCTCCGTGCCGTTCTGGAGAGGATAGAATATCTCGGCCATGTCATATATCCCCTCTTCGACGGGGAAAGGAAAGTAGTTTTCGAATTCATACCTGAAAGCAAGTTTGGCCTCGTACAGGGACATATTTGGGAAATTTACGACCCTTAGAAGCGAGTCGGTCGTCGGGAGCGAAAGGCGCACAGGAACATCAATACTTCCTACGTTGTGCAGGATCTCATTCATTACCTGATAAAGGTACATGCCGTTACTGGTAAAAGGATCGCCGCCCTGAGTGACTTCTTCAGATAACTCCCCGGAAACGGCATCGGTGACAACATAACTGCCCGGCAAACCAACAACAGTGAGATACCTGAAATATCCCCTGTCAATAAAGAGTCCGGCCCGTTTTTTCTTGTGTTTTTTAAACCCGAATAAAGACATCTATTTCCCCTTTTCGTTGAATAAAAATTAAATAATTAACCAGAGGAAAACAAAAGGGCAAGATTTCCACTGCCATTATAACCCAGAATATCAGATTACAACAACGATTTTTGAAGTATTTTCAATTAAATTTTTGATGATTTGAATTATTGCTTTGTGATTATATATTATAGGTTAAGCAAATATTACAAATTTAAAAAATATATTTCTAGTGAGATTGATAAAAATAGTATTATTGTTTATATTAACAACACAAATGTTGTTCAATGTTACTTAAAACGACTATGTGTATCTAAGTTTGATTAATTAAGTATGTTATAGTACATAACACCT
>Ga0209510_1000227_pt1 | contig 82452 bp, 79 predicted proteins | sample BiotimSIPDNA_FD_185749 | JGI IMG/M metagenome (GOLD analysis project Ga0209510, IMG submission 185749) | Anaerobic biogas reactor microbial communites from Washington, USA - Biogas_R1 time_0 SIP DNA (SPAdes) (version 2) | ecosystem: Engineered > Bioreactor > Anaerobic > Unclassified | place...
AGTGACTTCGCCTCCTTCGGATTGTTTGTTTTGTCACTTATTAATTCGACAAAATGGGGGGTGAAGTCCTTTTTCTGCCCTCGAAAAGTGTGGATATTTCTAGGCTAATCAATATGCAAAACTCTCATATATTTAACATTAGTGTAAATTACCTTACAATATGGGAATTAATAAGCCGGAATTCCGGGTAGAATGGATAAGATTAACACCTCTGTTGTTAATTTATATTGTAGGCGCAGCATTAGTATTATCTTTCCCCTTATGTATATTTGGCTGCTTTGTGTATTTTATAGGAGATTGGCTTAATGTCGTCTGGTTATCATCGGCAGGAGAAGCATTAGCCACTACCTTCGGCTACATTGCCGCTATCATTAGCGGCACAATAGGAATACTGTAAAAAAACAATAACGGTTCATACTATAGCAAGAGAAAAATAGGCAATTATGATTATTATTATGGTAGTAACGGCAGTTTGGGTACGGGGTATTGGATAGGGGATACATACTACCTTAGCTGGTAACAACGTAGGCCCGGTCAAAAACGGCCATTGCTTGCTACGTTAATTATATTAATTATTCTATGGTTTACTCGATGGGATACGGTTGCCACAAAAACCCATAATAGAGGCGTTGTTCATTGGAAACGCGATACATGGACGGGAGCTATCATTATTGAGAAATATTGGTTCCATGAAGTAACAAAGGGAACTGGTCGATATGGAACTATTCCAATAAAAACAGCCACCAACATATGGATAGGGTTACTACTGATTAATTCCATATGTCGTATATACGTCATAAAGAAAGATGTATAGTTATGCGATTTGGGAGGGGCGAACAATGGAGAAAAAATGGCGAATACATTTATTGAAAGCAGGGAGGGTGTTGGTTTTTATAGCCATAATTATGTGCTTTGTCATATGTTTTGAGGCAATCTCAGACTTAAAAGAAAGCAATACCAAATTGACGCAGGATATTGAGAAAATAACAGCAGAATTATATGAAATAAATATCAATATAGATGATATCAATCAAAGAATAGATGAGGTTGAAAATACAGCTTATGATCTGGAAAACAGATTAGACGAAATAGAATACTATTGACTTCCAGGACGGGCAGGCACCAAGGGACGGACGGCTTGAAAGAAAATATATCAATCGCTTTGCTGGCATTATTACTGGTAGGTTCATTAACCCCTGCTGTTTTGGCTAATAATATTCGTGTTCATGGCTATACAAATAGGAATGGCATATGTTGGAATCAAGTATTTATCAGATAATAAAGATATGGAGGGAGGTATAAATATGTCAGTAGAAATTACAGACCAAAATCCGTCTTATCAAACTAACAGAACGTTATTAGCGGATATATTAAAAGACAGGCACGAATATCCGGTTGTTTATTTTGATGATTTTAGTAGCGGTATTACCATCGGCGGCAAAGACACAAATTATAAATTGAAACTTATTGATGATAAATTAGACATTGAGAATGTAGCGTTAATTGATTTAAGAATCTGTGAATGGCATTGGAATTGGGAAGATAAAAGCCTTTCTTTAATTGTGCGTCAGTCAAATTTGTCAGTAGATATTTTCTTTTAGACCAGAGCCGTATGATTAGTATCAAATCAGAGGCCTGGCATAGCAAAAAGAAGAGAAAGTGATAAGGTAAAAGTTGTTATTATCTGGAAACTACAGAAGTAGGCTGGAAAGTAGGGGATATTCCCGATATGTATAGAAATACGCAAGCTATAGTTCTGTCATTACCGTAGGAGGAACATCGTGAAAAACAAAAATACTTGCGGGGATATTACACTGTTTTTGCTCTTTCTAGCTAAGAACTAGACCCGTTTGATATATGGTTTACCTAATTTAGTCCTGGCAGATAGGAGTGGAAAGAGAATGACAATATTTTTCGGCAAGCCAAAACGTATAACAGGTAAGCCCAAAAAGCAACCTGAACTGATGACGGCAGAAGAAGTACATGAGTTTGGAATAAATATTGTTGCGGAATATTTGCAAAAGAACGGCTATACAGAAATCCAGGTTTGCCGTGACCCAGCAATTAATCCCCAGATTACTGCTATTAAGGAACAGCAACCTGTACATATTGCAGTTCGGACTGCTTGTTACCCGGAGCATGGGAGATTGGGAAATGAAGATATAGCCCGACAGTTGGTACGAGATGCCAGGGAGCATGGTGCTACTTGTTATTTTGCCCCGGTAGGCTTATACAACGCCGATGCTCAAAATCAAACTGCAGCCGGTTTAGCCATCCAGGGAGGAAAATTCTACGTATCTTTTAAAGGGTTGGAGATTCTTACTTCAACTGACCAGGTAACTCTATGGCTGGGAGAAGACGATTATAAATCGGACAAATTAGAACAGTTAATAATTTTATTGGCACAAAGCTGGAATGGACTTTCGCCTGATACTATAGTTGATTATCTATCGCCGGATATAATATATGAATCACAACAGGTTTTAACACCAATGGTTGGTAAGGAGTTAGTTGTTAACTATCTAAGAGAGAAAATGGCTGTAATTGCTCAAGATTTAGAAAACAGTCAGGTATTTGCCGAGCTGGCTTTTTGGCCGAGACCAATTCAGGGGCAAAAGCCGAGTGAAATCCCTTGTATTTTATTGGCCCAGGGTTCTCGGGAAAATACCTCGGCGGTGGTATTGGTACAAAGTCGAGAAGAGCTTATTAACCGTATAGACATTTGTACCGTGGTGCCAAATCCTGCCATGGTTCGCAGAACAGCTATATATCTTGTGTCGGATGCTGCCTGTACAGTAGTCAACCCTCATAAAGTTGATGAACTGGTGCAGGACTTGACGGATGTTTTCTTTCAAGCGTTCTGGTATGGTAGCGATTTGCTAACCAGAGCTCAGAAAATTAAAGACCCACGTATAGTTAGGATTATAGCGATCCGTCATCATTTTTTGCAGAATAAAGAAGCGGGTTCTTGTCAAGTATTACGCCAGACTGTTAAGCATCTGGAAGGCCCGGATTTCCAAACCTTATGGCAGATGTTATTTGATACTGATGAAGATGAAGCTCAGGCGGCCCTCTACATATTGTCTGAAATAGGCGGAATCTATGCTTTCAGACGCTTTGGGCATGAAATAATCTCAAGCTCAGATTACCACAGAACTCTGGCTTTACATGGTCTGGGCCGGGTAATTATTAGATACCTTCAAATAATGGAACAGGGCAAACCAGTTATGCAGGAAATGGATATAAAAAGTGGTCAGGTTAAAACTATACTGCAAAAAGAGCAATACCCTGATATATATGCCCGAACAATGAATGATCGCCGGGAAGCAGACGAATATTTTATACTCCCTGCAGTCAGTGAAATTGAAGCTACCGTAGCCATAATAAATAATATCCCAGGAGATGAGTTCCCGTGGCCCAAAATCAATATTCTAGTGGCGCTAAACGATTTAAGCCAAATGGTAAGGTATCGCCTTGCTTGATTGAGTAAAATTATTGTTTGTTGGTAACCTTATTAACGCTATTCTTCCAGAACCCATATTAAAAAAGGAAAGGGCAGATTACAAAAAACCCCTGGACAGGTGGGCAATGTTCTTGAAAGGATGGGATGACATGGAATTGCTGGAAAGGTTAACTGAGGAAGATCCGGCTATAGCCCAGGCTAAAAAAGTATTGGAAAAAATGGGTTCCGACCCTCGTGCCAAAGAAATCTACGAGCAAAGGCTTAAGGCAATTATGGATAGGAATTCGGAGTTATATGAAGCGCTTCTAAAAGGCAAAAGGGAAGGCAAAGCAGAAGGTAAAGCAGAAGGTAGGGCAGAAGGTAAGAGGGAAGGCAGACTGGAAACAGCTCGCGCTGCTTTGCAGAAAGGTTTAGGTGCAGAATTAGTAGTGGAAATAACGGGACTGCCGCTGGAGACTATACAAAAACTTAAACAGGAAATTACGGACGGGTAGCCCAGGGGATAAATGCTCAGGTGGTAAAACATAAGCAGGTTTAATAAAAAGACGCTAAAAACATAGGGGCAACATATGTTCCCTGCAATTAGCGTCTTTTTTTGCGTGTCTATACGGTATTGACCCCATAGCCTCAGGCCCCACCCAGACACTCAGCCCAACATTTTGTTTATGTTAACAGCAAGCGGTTACTGCTGAGTGCCGGGGCACTTGACAAACAAGCTTGAAAACAATGGTTTGAGGTGTAAGATCCAAGTTAACATTTATAACAAGCCAGCGTAATTCATAGCTATCAGTGTTTTCAGTGTCCATTTTCATATTACGGTATTACGGTTTAACCTGCTCTCCTGCGCCGGGATTATCCAGAGTAGCTTCCTTCAAGGCGGCGAATACTCCACCCAGTCCGGCCAGATCAGCGGGGATGATAAGCTTGGTAGCCTGGCCATCACCGATAATCTTAAGGGCTTCCAGGGATTTCAGGGCCAGTACCTTTTCATCAGCAGAGGCTTCTCTTAGCATAACCAGGCTGTCAGCCAGGGCTCTTTGTACCAACAGGATGGCCTGGGATTCACCTTCGGCTTCCAGGATTTTAGCCTGGCGGGTTCCTTCCGCCTCACGGATGTTAGCCTCTTTAACTGCTTCAGCTCTTAGTATGGCAGCCTGTTTATTGCCTTCGGCTTCCAGGATAGCGGCGGTTTTTTGTCCCTCTGCTACCAGGATAGCTTCCCTTTTTTCTCTTTCTGCCCGCATCTGTTTTTCCATAGCGGTTTGAATATCCTTGGGGGGTAGGATGTTTTTCAGTTCTACCCGGTTTACTTTAATACCCCATTTATCGGTAGCTTCATCTAATATAACGCGCAAGCGGGTATTGACAATATCTCTGGAAGTAAGAGTTTCATCCAGCTCCAAATCACCTACGATATTTCTGAGAGTAGTAGCCGTTAAATTTTCTATAGCCAGAATAGGATTGGCGATTTCATAGGTGTATTTGAAAGCATCAGTTACCTGGTAGTAAACTACCGTATCAATCATCATAGTAACATTGTCCTTGGTTATTACCGGTTGGGGAGGAAAGTCCACTACCTGCTCGCGCAGATCCACCACGGCCCGGAAGGAATCAATAAAGGGAATAATTACATTAATCCCCTGTTCTGCCATCTTGTGAAATTTACCTAGCCGCTCCACAACACCTACGGTAGCCTGCCTAATAATCTTGATAGATGAAAAAGCAATAATTATAACAAATAGGACAATAATTAGGTCAACAAAAATACGAAGTACCTGCATGTGCTATCCACACTCCTTTCAAATATAAGCGGGGTTTCTCCTTATTCTACAGCTTTAACTACCTGGAGTTTAACCCCGTCTATTCCGGTAACCATAATCCTGCTGCCTTCCTCAATATTTTCTCCCGAAAAAGCGGTCCAGATTTCCCCGTTTACTTTTACCTGCCCGAAGTGAAGGGGTTCAATATTAGTAGTGGCAACACCGTGCTGACCGATTAAAGCGTTGACATTGCTGACGGTGTCATTGGTATGGAAAAGCTTTAAAGTTAAGGGGCGGGTAAATATAATGAATAGAAGGGTCAAAAAGGCGAAAACCAACAACTGTACTTCCAGTGAAGATAACCAGCCTACACTCACAGCACCGGCTACAATGAGAGCAGCTATAGCCAACCAGAGAAACCATAACCCCAGGGTGAAAATCTCAATAGCACCACATACTACTGCTATTAATATCCATTGTACAGCGGTCATCTGCTTAAAACCCCCTTTAATTCACATGATTAGATACAAATTTCTATAAAATCTTTAGCTGGGCAGATACACGGGTCTGTCCCTACAAAACAATAATACCACATTCTTACCTCTTTTCTACAGTATATCCGCAATAAGGATTTGCTATATGCGAATATTATGTCAATAATTGTAGTAGCAATGAAAATGATGTATATTGTATAATAAAACTGCATGGAGACTCCGATTTAGTTTACCTAAGGATTTGGCTATGGTAACTGAACGACAGGGTATAGAGGGAAACCTGTATGCCTCCTAGGGGAAAGGAGTATGCCCATTATGTTGCTGCAAACTCCCTTCTGGGAGTTTAATTTTTTTTGGGGAGGTTTTGAATATGGCGGACAAGAAAGAACTAATAGCAAAGTTACAGGAACTATATCCCGAAGGTAAAATTAGCTGTTCTGAAGCACGTGGAATAGCTGCGAAGTTAGGTGTCGCATTGGGCGATATGGGTGAGCTCTGTGATTTGGCAGGAATAAAAATATTTGCTTGTGAGCTGGGCTGTTTTTAGTAGTATAAATACCGGGAATCCCGGGGAGAGTGAAAGATATGTTGGATAATTACAACAGGGATATTAACTACCTACGAGTATCGGTTACCGACCGCTGTAATCTACGCTGCCGCTACTGTATGCCCGAAGAAGGGGTAGGCAACCTGGGGCATTATATTATTTTGAGTTTGGAAGACCTGGCTCGTCTTATTAAGATAGCAACTACTATAGGAATTCGTAAAGTCAGGTTAACCGGTGGCGAACCGTTGGTGCGTAAAAATATTATACAACTGATCCGTTATATTTCCAATATACCGGAAATTGATGATTTAGCCCTTACCACCAATGGCATTCTTTACCCCCCCATGGCCAGGGAACTAAAAGATGCCGGTTTAAACCGCGTAAACCTGAGTCTAGATACTTTATCAGACGAGAAATACCGGTTTATTACCCGCCGGGGTGAATTAAAGGATGCATTAAATGCAATTTTTACTGCCCTGGAAATGGACATGCACCCGGTTAAGATAAACACGGTAATAATCAGAGGTTTTAATGATGGCGAAATTATGGATTTTGCCCGCATGGCTTATGAATATCCCCTGCACATCAGGTTTATTGAATTTATGCCCATAGGAGACCTGCATTTTTGGAAAGAGCAGCGCATGATTAGTGTGGACGAAGTAAAGAAGCAGATTGAATCTGAATATACACTGGAAGCAGCCCGGACCATAAAAGGCAACGGCCCGGCTCAGTATTATAAAATGGCCGGAGGTAAGGGTTCCATAGGGTTTATCACTCCTATGAGCAACCATTTTTGTGGACTATGTAACCGCATCCGTATGACTGCTGATGGCAAGCTCAGGGGATGCCTCTATGATAAGAGGGAAGTTGACCTGAAAGCAGCTATACAGGCTGGAGCCAGTGATGAGGAATTGAGACAGTTATTTATCCAGGCTATAGATATGAAACCTGCTCGTCACCACATGGATAATGGGTGGGGAAATGAAAACAGACGTAAAATGTATCAAATAGGAGGTTAAAATGGATTTCACCCATGTTAATGAACAGGGAAGGGCCCGCATGGTTGATGTCAGCGCTAAAGATGATACTGAAAGGGTAGCTATAGCCCGTGCAGTAATTTCTATGCAACCTGAAACCCTGGACTTAATTAAGAGTGGGGGTATTAAAAAGGGAGATGTACTGGCAGTAGCCCAGGTAGCTGGTATTATGGGAGCAAAACAAACCTCCAGTCTGGTGCCGATGTGCCATCCCTTAATGTTAACCTCAGTGGACCTCAATTTTGAAATTGATGATGACAATTCCCGTATTATTATAACTTCGGTAGTCAAAACTACCGGTAAGACCGGGATTGAAATGGAAGCTATTACTGGTGCGGCTGTTGCTGCCATTACCATATACGATATGGCCAAAGCAGTTGATCGCTGGATGGAAATTAGTGAGATTAAACTGCTGGAAAAATGGGGCGGCAAGAGCGGCCATGTAAAACGATAATGTAGGGAACGGCCCCCGTGCCGTTCCGCGATGGTCATGTAAAACGAAGGTATGTAGGGAACGGCCCCCGTGCCGTTCCGCCATGGTCATGTAAAACAATAATTAAATAAAAGGAGAGATATTATGGCAAAAGGAACCTTATACTCAATTTGTATAGCCCCGGAGCGGGGACAGCTTAAAAAGGAAGTCAGTCAGGCCCGGATTATCAAAGATCAGGGTATAGAAAATGATGGACACGCGGGTCCCTGGGGGCGTCAGGTTACCTGCCTTAATTTAGCCAGTGTAAACAAGGTTAATGAAGAAAAAAACATGAATGTAGGCCCGGGAGAATATGCTGAGAACCTGCTTATTGATGGTATAGATTTAGTTTCAGTAGGAGAAGGCGGGCGCCTGAAAATAGGTTCAGATGTTATTTTAGAAGTTTCACAGATTGGCAAAGAGGATCACCCCAGTGTAGTTACCCGAACCCTGGGTGTCACTCTTTTACCCTATGAGGGACTGTTTTGCCGGGTTATTGAGGGCGGAGAAATACGCAAGGGCGATCCTGTAGAGGTGATTTAATGGTTCGTACTGGAATATTAGTTATGAGCGATAAAGGTGCTCGGGGCGAGCGTGAAGACCTGAGTGGAAAAAAGATAGAAGAGATGCTGGGTTCTGGTTACAGTGTAGAATATTATGAAATCGTTCCTGATGAAAAAGATATTATAGCCGAAAGATTGCGCCACGCCTGTGATATTCAGGGACTGGATCTGGTGCTTACTTCTGGAGGAACCGGGTTTTCCAATCGTGATGTCACACCTGATGCTACACTGGAGGTTATCGAAAAACTGACACCGGGAATACCTGAAGCTATACGTTATTACGGTTTGCAAAAGACCCCCAAGGCCATGTTATCACGGGCAGTGGCTGGAATTAGGGGAAAGACCCTGATAATTAATATGCCTGGAAGCGTCAAGGGGGTACGCGAATCCCTGGAAGCCATATTACCGGCTCTGGGACATGGATTGGAGATACTGGCAGGTAGTGCCGCTGAATGTGGACAGGAGTAGTCGACGAAAAAAATTGAAAAATAATGATTTTAAGAGGTATAAAAAGAAAATAACAGTAGCATAATATAAATCGATAATATTAGGCGGATTTCACGGGTAATCTAATTTGAATACTTGCATGGTCTCGCCTAATATTATAGTTACATATTAGCACTCACACTCATTGAGTGCTAACAACACCACTAAATTGAAGGGGGTATACCTTTGAGGATCCAACCATTGGCAGACAAAATTGTCGTTAAAGTTATGGAAGTTACTGAGGAAAAAACCAAAAGCGGGCTGTATGTTCCCGACACAGCCAAAGAAAAACCCCAGGAGGGTGAAGTGCTGGCAGTAGGTCCCGGACCAATGAATGACCAGGGAGAAAGGCTGCCTATGACTGTTGCCGTTGGCGATCGGGTTATTTTCTCCAAGTATGCCGGTACCGAGATTAAGCTTGATGGAGAAGAATATCTAATCATGGCTGAACGCGACATACTGGCAAAATTAAATTAAGGAAAAAGAAGGAGGCTAAATAGATGATTGCCAAGGAAATAAAGTATGGCGAGGATGCTAGAAGGGCATTGGAAAGAGGCGTTGATGCTCTGGCCAATACTGTAAAAGTAACCCTGGGGCCCAAAGGCCGTAACGTTGTTCTGGACCGCAAATTTGGTTCACCCACCATTACTAATGACGGTGTTACTATTGCCAGAGATATTGACCTGGAAGATCCTTGGGAGAACCTGGGCTGCCAGTTAGTTAAAGAAGTAGCTATCAAGACTAATGACGTAGCCGGTGATGGTACTACCACGGCTACTCTGCTGGCTCAGGCTATGATTAAGGAAGGCCTGAAAAACGTAGCTGCCGGTGCTAATCCTATGATTATGAGAAAAGGGATTGAATTGGCGGTAAAGGCAGCGGTAGATGAGATAAAAGCCATAAGCAAAGAAGTAGATTCCAAGGAAGCTATCGCTCAGGTAGCAGCTATTTCAGCGGATGATTCGGAGATCGGAAGCTTGATTGCTGATGCTATGGAAAAAGTTGGCCGTGATGGGGTTATCACGGTTGAGGAATCACAATCTGTAGGAACTTCTCTGGAAGTGGTTGAAGGTATGAGCTTTGACCGCGGTTACATTTCCCCCTATATGGTAACAAATGCCGAAAAAATGGAAGCCGTTTTGGATGATCCCTATATCCTTATCAGCGACAAGAAAATCTCTTCCATCAACGAAGTGCTTCCGGTATTGGAGAAAGTGGTTCAGACTGGCAAACCCATGTTGCTTATCGCCGAGGAAGTTGAGGGCGAAGCCCTGGCTACTCTGGTTGTTAACAAATTAAGAGGGACTTTCACCTGTGTAGCCGTTAAGGCTCCTGCTTTTGGTGAAAGAAGGAAGGCTATGCTAGAGGATATCGCTATCTTGACCAAAGGTCAGGTAGCCTCAGAAGATATCGGAGTTAAGATGGAAAACGTCGCTCTGGAGACACTGGGAAGAGCCCGCCAGGTAGTGATAAAGAAAGATGAATGCATTATCGTTGACGGCGCCGGCGGCGAAGAAGATGTAAAAGGCCGCATTGCCAACATAAAGAGACAACTGGAAGAAACCGATTCTGAATATGATAAAGAAAAATTGCAGGAAAGAATGGCCAAGTTATCTGGTGGTGTAGCTATTATCCAGGTAGGCGCTGCCACAGAAACTGAACTGAAAGAAAGAAAACATCGCATTGAGGATGCTCTGGCTGCTACCAAGGCTGCAGTTGAAGAGGGTATTGTTTCCGGTGGTGGTGTAGCTCTAATTAATGCTATAGCTGCGATTGAAAAGGTAGAAGCAGAAGGCGATGAGGCAACTGGAGTAAATCTGGTTAAGAAAGCCCTGGAGGAACCCTTACGTCAGATTGCTAATAATGCTGGAGTAGAAGGCTCAGTCGTAGTTGAAAAGGTCAAAGAAGCTCCGCATGGAATTGGCTATAATGCACTAACCGGCGCTTATGAAAACCTGGTTGAAGCTGGAATCATTGACCCGGCCAAGGTTACCCGCTCGGCTCTGCAGAATGCAGCTAGTATTGCTTATATGTTACTAACTACTGAAGCCGTAGTATCGGAGATTCCCAACAAGGATGATATGAAAGCTATGGCCGGCATGGGCGGTGCCGGTGGAATGGGCATGATGTAAAAGCTATAAAAAAGCTGGCAATTAGCCAGCTTTTTTTATTGCCATAACGTCAGTTTGGAGAGAATAAGTGTTATAATCTTAACAGTAAATATATGCTTGGGAGGAAGCTATGGGAAAACTTAAATATGGAATGGCTGCACTTTTACTTTATGCAATGCTTGCATCTGTAGCTTATATTGCGGTTACATATTGGAATTGGAATTCCGGGATAGTATACTCCATAGCCTTTCTACTCAGTGTAGTTATCTGGTACGAAGCATTAAATCGGGCCTTTGCCCGCGGTCTGGGACAGGGTATGGGAGTAATTTTCTCTTACATTGTCCCCAGTCTAATAATTTCGTTCCTGTATTTTACTGCCAATGGCATTACTGTGGCTGAAGCAGGATTTAAGAATTGGCTTTACCAACTATATCATTTACCCCTACTTTTCGGACTAAATAATAGCCTCTTTTCCGATTACTCTTTCCTTGTTATCATCTTTCCCTCATTGCTAATGTTAATTCTCGCTATTTACCCCTTTACCCGCTATATCATCAAGGCCATTGAATCCCAGCATACCCAGTATATATTCAGATAAGATATCGCGGGGACGGTTTCCGCGTCTATTAAAATTCGATTTTCTTACTTACCTCCATGGCCACAGCGCCGCAAACAAGCACGAAAATTCCCATGGCTTTCGTGGGTGTCATCCTGAGCGTAGCGAAGGATCTGATATGATATTCCGATGAAAGATCCTTCACTTCGTTCAGGATGACAAAAGCTGCCTGGCTGGACAAATATACCAGCCTTTTTTAATTCCTAAAAGTAAAGGCTAAATGTTGGGATAAGAAATAATAAAATCAGAATATTCAGAAAAATTGTTGACAGAGATTCATTCACCTGTTTTAATTTAACAAAGATTCATATATGTCGACAGGTTTACTCAATAAGCAACAAACAGGCAGGTGTCTATTGTTGAATGTTCAGATAAAAGCTATGGGTCATGCTCTGCCCACCCGGGTATTAACTAATAGTGACCTGGAAAAAATGGTTGATACCAGTAATGACTGGATTATTGAAACAACCGGAATAATAGAAAGAAGGATTGCTGAAGATAGCACTTCTACATCCGATCTTTGTTACGATGCGGCGGTAATGGCTCTGCACAATGCAAAGGTAAAACCGGAGCAACTGGATTTAATTATTGTTGCAACGGTAACTCCGGATATGCCTTTTCCCTCTACCGCCTGTATTGTACAAAAGCGCCTGGAGGCCTGGAATGCAGCTGCTTTTGATCTGGCCGCCGGTTGTAGTGGTTTCCTTTATGCACTAAGCGTAGCGGAAAAATTTCTGTTCACCAACGGTTATAATTATGTGCTGGTGGTAACTTCCGATATCCTATCCAAAATAACTGATTATACTGACCGCAATACCTGCGTACTTTTTGGTGATGGGGCCGGGGCGGCTGTCCTTGGTCGGGGGAATTCTTCTGGGGATGCAGGTATTCTCAGTACTTACCTGACTGCTGATGGCAGGGGAGCAGATTTATTATATATGCCGGCTGGCGGCTCGGCTTTACCAGCTTCGGAGCAAACGGTCAGGGAACATTTACACTATTTAAAAATGAATGGCCGCGAGGTGTTCCGTTTTGCCAGTAAGGCCATGGTAGAAGTTAGTGAGAATCTGCTGGAAAAGGCGGGGTTAGGTTATCAGGACATAGATGTCTTTATCCCTCATCAGGCCAATATGCGCATTATAAAAACGGCTATGAAAAATATGCAAATAGCTGAAGCCAAGACCCTTATTACTATTGATAAATTAGGTAATATGTCGGCTGCTTCCATACCGGTAGCCCTGTCCATGGCAGTTTCCGAAGGCAAGGTTAAACCGGGCGATGTGATCTTAATGGTGGCCTTTGGTGCCGGGCTTACCTGTGCCGGAGCTATTATTCGCTGGGGGTGGAATTAGAATGCAATTGAGAACACCTTTGTGTGATTTGTTAGGTATAGAATACCCGATAATCCAGGGTGCTATGGCCTGGATTGCCGGCGGCAGGCTGGCTGCAGCAGTATCTGAGGCTGGGGGATTAGGGGTAATAGGTACTGGTGATGGAGACCGGGCCTGGCTGGAAAAGGAGATAGATCTTGCACATCAGTATACCCAAAAACCCTTTGCTGTTAATCTTATGCTGGTCTCTCCCCATGTTGAGGAGATTGTTGATTTGGTAATCAAGGCAGAGGTACCGGTGGTAACCACCGGCGGGGGCAACCCGGGACGTTATATGGAAAGGCTAAAAAATGCCGGTATTAAGGTGCTGCCGGTAGTAGCCTCGCAGGCACTGGCACGGCGCCTTAGCCGGCTGGGAGCTGATGCCATTATAGCTGAAGGCGGTGAATCCGGCGGGCATGTGGGGGAAATGACTACCATGGCTCTGGTGCCTATGCTGGTGGATGCAATTGAAGTGCCGGTAGTTGCTGCCGGTGGAATAGCTGATGGGAGAGGCTTGATCGCAGCCCTGGCTCTGGGAGCGCAGGGGGTGCAGATGGGTACCCGTTTTATCTGTGCCCAGGAGTGTAATGTTCATCCCCGGTACCAGGAGAGAGTAATAAAAGCCGGTGATCGTGATACAGTGGTATGCGGTCTTTCCACCAATCATCCGGTGCGGGTGATTCACAATCATTTTACCCGGGAATACTTGAAACAGGAGTTTTCCGGTTGTAACCGGGAAGAGTTGGAGAAACTGGGTAAAGGACGTTACTCGCGTGCGGCTTTTGATGGAGATATTAACGAAGGCAGTGTTTTGGCCGGTCAGATATGCGGGTTGGTTAAGCAGGTTGAGCCGGCGGCTACTATTGTAAACGAGGTAATTGCTGATGCCCTGCGGGTTAGACAGCAACTGGAGGATATAAAATGCCACGTTTAGCTTTTGTTTTTCCGGGTCAGGGGGCACAATATTCGGGCATGGGTCAAGAACTGGTCGTGAATTACCCCGAGGCAGCAGCCGTTTTTGATCAGGCTGACCAAATTAGTCCTTATCCGATCAGCAAGCTCTGCTTTGCGGGACCGGCGGAAAGGTTAAACTCCACCGAATTTGCCCAACCGGCATTACTGACTGCTAGCCTGGCTATTTTAGCGGTAGTAAGAGAGCAGGGTCTAAAACCTGATTTAGTGGCTGGATTAAGTCTGGGTGAATACACTGCCCTGGTTGCCGCCGGATCTATCAGTTTTGCCGAAGCCCTGCCCCTGGTGCAAGAGCGAGGCCGTCTGATGCAGGAAGCGGTTCCCCGGGGGAAAGGGGCTATGGCGGCAGTTTTAGGACTGGAGTATGAACTTGTGGCCGATGTTTGCCGGCAGGCAGGAGGCATTGTAGATGTTGCCAATCTTAATTGCCCAGGTCAGTTAGTAATCTCCGGAGAAAGGGAAGCCGTAACCAGGGCCGCGGATATATTACGGGAGAAGGGCGGCAGGGTAAGGCTGCTTGATGTATCTGTACCGTCACATAGCCGCCTGATGACCTGTGCTGCTCATAAACTACAGGGGCACTTGGAAAAAATGAATTGGAAAACTGCTACCCCACCGGTTATAAGTAATGTTACTGCTCGCACATACCGCCCGGAGGAAACCGGAGGTTTGCTGGTACAGCAATTATATTCGCCGGTACAGTGGGAGGCCACTATACGTTATTTGGCGGAAAAGGTTGATTGCTTTATAGAAATAGGGCCGGGAACAACTTTATCCGGTTTAATCAAGCGCATAGTTCCGGGTCGTTTATTAGGCAATGTCCAGGATATGAAATCATTGCAGAAAATCATCAGGGAGGTAGAATCCATTTGCATGAAAGGGTAGCGATAATTACCGGGAGTTCACGGGGAATAGGCCGGGCTACGGCATTAGTTTTTGCCCGCACGGGCTACCGAGTAGTAGTTAATTATAACCATAACCGGGAACAGGCCGAACAGGTACTGCAAGAAATCGAGGCCCTGGGTAGCAATGGTATCCTGCTGGGGGCTGATGTATCGAAGGCCCAGGAGGCACGGGATCTAATTGAAAAGAGTGTAAAAGAATTTGGCCGGGTTGATGTTCTGGTTAACAATGCTGGCATTAACCACGACCAGTTAATGCTCCGTATACAGGATGAGGAATGGGAAAGGGTGATAAATACTAATCTGAGTTCAGCTTTTTATTGCAGCAGAGCCGCAGTAAAACACATGTTTAAAAAGCGTTTTGGTCGGATTATTAACATTTCATCAGTAGTCGGCATCAGCGGCAATGCCGGTCAGACCCATTATAGCGCTGCCAAATCCGGACTATTAGGGTTAACCTTATCTATTGCCCAGGAGTATGGAAACCGGGGAATTACAGCTAATGCGGTAGCTCCGGGTTTTATTGAAAGTGATATGACCGCCAGCTTAAGTCCTGAACAGCGGCAGCAAATCTTATCCGGGATTGCGGTGGGAAGGCTGGGTAAGCCGGAGGATGTAGCGGCCCTGGTGCTATTTCTGGCCTCGGATGAAGCAGCCTATATTAATGGGCAGGTAATCCGGGTGGACGGTGGCATGAGGGGGATATAAGTAAATATCGCGTTTATCATTATTTGAAGGAGGAATAAGTTAAATGACAGTATTTGAAGAATTGGTCAAGATAATTGCCGAGATTAAGGACATCCCCGAGGAGCAAATTACTATGAAATCAAGTTTTGAAGAAGACCTGGAAGCTGATTCCCTGGATATAGTAGAAATGCTCATGTTGCTGGAAGATAAGTTTAGCATTCAAATACCGGAAGAAGCAGCAGAAGAGTTGAAGACAGTGGGGGATGCCGTTAAATATGTGGAAGAATTGCTGGGATAAAGGGGCAGAGGTGATTAGATGTCACAACGCAGGGTAGTTATTAGCGGGCTGGGGGTAATATCCCCTATTGGCCTGGATAAAGATACATTTTGGAATAACCTGCTGCAGGGAAAAAGCGGTATAGGAAACATCGAGCGCTTCGATTGCTCGGCTTTTCCCGCCAGGATTGCGGCGGAGATAAAAGACTTTTCAGCCTCAGATTATGTGGCCCGCAAAGATGCCCGCCGTATGGATCGGTTTGTTCAGTTTGCCTGTGCCGCCAGTCAAATGGCAGTGGAGGATGCCGGTTTGCAACCTGTATTAAACCGGGTAAGGGAGCGTACCGGAGAGCGGACCGGAGTTATTATTGGTTCCGGGGTTGGAGGTATTGCTACCTTTGAAGAACAGCATAAGAACCTGATTGATAAGGGAGCAGGAGCTATTAGTCCCTTTTTTATACCTATGATGATTCCTAACATGGCATCAGGTCAGGTGGCCATAATGCTGGGGGTAACCGGGCCTAATTCCTGTACCGTTACCGCCTGCGCTTCGGCAGCCCATGCTATTGGCGATGCCTTCCGCACTATCCAGCATAACCAGGCCGATATAATGCTCGCTGGCGGGAGCGAAGCCGCCATTACCCCTATGGCTATCGGAGGATTTTGTGCCATGAAGGCCCTGTCTACTCAGAACCAGGAACCACTAAAAGCTTGCCGTCCTTTTGACCTGAACCGGGAAGGCTTTGTCATGGGTGAAGGTGCTGGGGTGCTGGTTTTGGAAGAAATGGAACACGCTCTGGAGCGAGGGGTTACCCCTTATGCCGAACTGATTGGCTTTGGCTGCAGTGCTGACGCGGTGCATATGGTGCAGCCGGATGTTGAGGGGAAAGGTGCTGCGGCTGCTTTTCGTATGGCTATTAATGATGCCGGTATATCACCTTCGGCAGTTGACTATATTAATGCTCATGGTACCGGTACTCGCCTTAATGACCAGATGGAAACGACCGCCATAAAAGAGATTTTTGGGACTCACAGTTACCAGATGGCGATTAGTTCAACCAAAGCGGCAACCGGGCACATGCTGGGGGCAGCGGGAGCTGTTGAATTAATTGCTGCCGTGCTCAGCCTGGTTGAACAGATAATACCTCCGACCTTAAATCTGGAAGTGCCGGACCCGCTCTGTGACCTGGATTATGTTCCGCTTAAATCCCGCCAAAAGAATTTAAGAATAGCAGCTTCTGACTCACTGGGTTTTGGTGGACATAATGCCGCACTGGTGGTAGAGAAAATGAGGTGAGCAATACCATTATGGATATTGAACAAATAATGAAGATCCTGCCCCACCGTTACCCGTTTCTGCTGGTAGATAAGATATTGGATATAGTTCCGGGTGAAAGGGCAATAGGAATTAAAAATTTATCGATAAACGAACCCTATTTTGCCGGTCATTTTCCGGGTCGTCCGGTAATGCCTGGTGTCCTTATGATAGAAGCCATGGCGCAAGTGGGGGCCTGTGCCTTACTAACCGTAGAGCAATATCGTAATTACCTGGCTTTTCTGGCCGGAGTGGATCATGTTCGCCTGCGGCGCATGGCCGTTCCCGGAGATAGATTGCTGATAAAAACGGAGTTGCTAAAAATTAAGGGTAATATAGGCAAAGGCCGGGGGGAAATATTTATAGAAGATGAACTTCTTTGTTCGGGTGAATTCTGGTTTTCCCTGCAGAGAGGGGAGGAATAGCAATTAGTTTTATGTTTGGTAAAAAGAAATATATTCCCATAAAAGTACCGGTCGAATCACGAAACGACACCATACCCGGGCTGGGACAAAGCTGCCCGGAGTGTGGGAAATGGTATACACTGGAGGAACTATCGGGCAATTACGGAGTTTGCCTCCGGTGTAACTGGCACCTGGCCCTGTCCGCTCGCCAGCGTATAGAAATGCTCTGCGATCCTCAGAGTTTTGAGGAGTTCAATGCCAGTATGGCTGCCGGCAACCGGCTCAATTTTCCCGGTTACGAGCAGAAATTAGATCAGGCCCGGGAAGACTCGGGTTTACCTGAGGCCATTGTTACTGGTAGAGCCACCCTGGGGGGATACCAGGTCGTTTTGGGGGTTATGGATTCCCACTTTATGATGGGGAGTATGGGGGTAGTAGTGGGCGAAAAGGTTTGCCGGGCGGTGGAGGAAGCTATAGAAGATGAATGTCCCCTTATAATCTGCAGTTGTTCCGGTGGTGCCCGTATGCAGGAAGGTATTTTTTCTTTGATGCAGATGGCTAAAACTGCTGCAGTACTGGAACGGTTTCACCAAAAAGGGTATTTATATATTTCCGTACTTACCAACCCTACTACCGGCGGAGTACTGGCCAGTTTCGCTTCCCTGGCTGATATTATTATATCTGAACCCGGAGCACTTCTCGGTTTTACCGGTCCCCGGGTAATCAAACAGACCATAGGTGAACGCTTGCCGGAAAACTTCCAGCAAGCTGGTTTTCTACTGGATCACGGGATGTTGGATTTGGTAGTAGAGCGCAACCGCCTGCGGGAGCAGTTGATTCTATTACTAAAACTTCATCAGGGAGGAGAAGCATGGTAAAACGCCAGTTTGATTATGAACATAAATACCAGAGTTTGAAACAAAAAGTTGATGAACTGAAGGATACTTCCAGCAACCTGGAATTTGATTTGTCCCGGGAGTTTGAAGAATTGGAGAAGAAGATGAATGGTTTAAGGGCTCATAAATATGAGCAACTGACTCCCTGGGAAAAAATCTTGCTGGTACGCCATCCGGATAGACCTACTACCCGGGATTATGTCAAAGCACTCTGTGACGAGTGGGTTGAATTACATGGAGACCGGTACTTTGGTGATGACCGGGCTATTTTTGGCGGGATAGGCAGTTTTAAAGGCAGAGCTGTGACTATCCTGGGACATCAAAAAGGTAACGACACCGGCGAAAATATTCGCAATAATTTTGGCATGGCTCATCCGGAAGGATACCGGAAAGTAGAGCGCCTGCTGTTGCAGGCGGAAAAATTTAAGCGCCCAGTACTAACATTTATTGATACCTCGGGTGCCTATCCCGGAGTAGGAGCAGAAGAAAGAGGACAGGCCTGGGCCATCTCACGGGTTTTAATGACCTTATCGGCTCTAAAGGTTCCGGTAGTGGCAGTAGTTACCGGCGAAGGAGGCAGCGGGGGAGCTTTGACCCTGGGAGTATCTGACCGTCTGCTGATGTTTGCTCACGCCGTTTTTTCGGTAGCTTCCAGTGAGGCCTGTGCATCTATACTGTGGAAAAACCCGGAAAAGGCAGAGGAGATGGCGAATGCCTTGAAGATTACGGCCTCCGATTTATACGAATTTGGTATTATAGATGAAATCATTCCCGAGCCTCCGGGAGGAGTCCAACAGGATCTCAACGGTACCGTCGCCATATTGGGCAATAGTATTAAAAAACACCTGGATCAACTACTACCCCTTAAAACCGAAGAACTACTGGAACTGCGCTACCAAAAATTACGAGATGTTGGGTTGGGTAGTTCGTTTGTAAGTAATATGGATGAATAAAATGCAGCATATGAAGTGGTGCTGCTAAAAACTCATTTGTCATTTAGAAGGTGGGTTAAAAGAAAAAATCTGGCTGTTATTATCTAACCCTCGCATCAGTAACAACAAATAAGGCCATATTAATAGAAACAGCGATCTTGTGAATTGAGGGGGAAAGATGATTCGGGGGATTCTATCTAAAATAATTGCCAGCAGCCGATTTATTTCGCTTTTTATTATTCTCAGCCTGGTTCTGGGTCTTTACAGCTATTACCTCTTGCCCAAGCAAGAAAGCCCGCAGGTTTCTGCCCCGGTAGCTTTGATTAGCACTATATATCCCGGAGGCTCACCTCAGGAAGTGGAAAGGCTGGTAACCCGGGTAATTGAAAGCAATATTCGTAAGCTTCCTGCCTATGATTTCAGTGAGTCTTATAGCAAGAATAGTGTTTCCGTGGTAGTGCTACAGCTGCAAAACGATGCCCCGGTGGAAAAATCGTGGAATGAACTGCGCCGAATTTTAACGGATAGCCAAAGAGAACTGCCTCCCGAGTGCCAGCCTGTCCAGGTTAACACCGATTTAGCTGAAACTGCAGGTATGATCATCAGTCTCTCCGGGCAGCATTATAATCCGGAAGAAATGGCGGCTATGGCCGAGAAGTTCAAAAAAAGGCTGGAGCAGGTAGAGGGGATAGCCCGATTTGAAATCTTTGGGGAAGAAAAAAAGCAGATAGGGGTGGAAATCGACCATACTCTCCTGGCTCAGAGCGGCCTGTCCCTGGAAGAATTATTTAAAATCCTGCAGGCTCAGAATGTAGTGATTCCACCAGGAGCGGTTGTGCAAGAAGGCCTTAAAACTAATGTCCAAATTCCAGGCTGGTTCAATTCTCTGGACGATATCGAAAATTGTATTATAGGGGTTTCTCCTGATGGGAAGGTAAAAAGACTAAAAGACATTGCCAGTATCCGCTGGAAAGTTGAACCTGACCGGCCCCTGACCAGGCACAATGGCCAATCGGTTCTTCTATTAACCGGTTATTTTGAAGCTGAAGAGAACATTATCCTGGTAGGAGAAAATGTCCAGGATGAACTAGAACAACTAAAAAGTGAAGCTCCCCATGACCTGCTGGTAGAACAGGTTTTGTTTCAGCCTGACGAAGTAAACAAAAACATCTACCGTTTCTTGCGCAATCTATTGGAAGGCATAATTCTAGTTATAATTGTGGTGCTGCTGGGAATGGGGTGGAAAAATGCCCTGGTTGCTTCTACTGCTATTCCGCTTTCTATAATGCTCACTTTTATGTCCATGTATTTGTTGGGAATAAAGGTACATGAAATATCGATTGCTGCCTTGATTATTGTTCTCGGTATACTGGTAGATGATGCTATTGTAATGGTGGATGCTATCCAGGTAGGGCTAGATAAAGGCCTGAACCGGATGGAAGCCTGTTTGCAGGGGCTTAAACAGGCAGCTATACCCATTCTTACTGCAACTCTGATCATTATGATTGCCTTTTCTCCTATTTTTGTGCTTCCCGGAGCACCGGGGGAATTTCTTAAGAGTCTTCCCCAAATTGTTTTAATAGCACTGGCTGCTTCATATGTGGTAGCTATGCTTATTACCCCGGCTATGGCTTATCGCTTTTTTGGCCCGGGCCAGCACCGGCGTGACGAGTGGCTAAGGAACTTTTTTGCCTATTTATTACACGAGAGTATGGTTAGAAAAAAGACGGCCATTATTTCTTCCCTGCTTATTTTTGGCCTGGCTGTATATGCCCTTACCTTTATGGGTTTGCAGTTCTTCCCTTCGGCGGACAAAGACCTGATATACATTGATATTAATGCTCAGGCGGGGTCTACCCGCGCCAGGACCGAAGAATTGCTGGTGCAGGTGGAAGATATTTTATCCCGGGAGGGAGAAGTGCTGGCCTATACCAGTTCAGTAGGCAGTGGTGTACCCAAGTTCTATATAACGCTGCCGGTTTCCCCCCAGGCTCCGGATTTTGCCCAGGTTATGCTGCGCATCCGTCCTCAGCGGGGAGAACGTTTTCAAAACAATGAGGAACTGGCCAGTTACCTTCAGGAGAAACTGGACAGCAAAATTAGTACCGGTAGTATTAAGGTGAAATTATTAGAAAAAGCTTTTCCGGTAGCTCCGGTGCAGGTGAGAATAAGTGGAGAACAGCGGGAAAACCTGCGTCAGGTAGCCGATTTAATTAAGACCAAACTGAAACAAATACCTGGTTCCCGTAATGTTGAAGACGATGCGGAAAAAGAAATACAGCAACTGGTTGTTCAAGTAGATGCTGAAAAAGCCAGCCGGTTAGGAATTAGCAACTATGATATTCAACGCCAGACCAGTCTGGCTCTAGAAGGTGCAAGGGCTTCAGTGCTGCGCCAGGAGGGGGAGCAGTATAATATTCTGTTGCGATCGGATATAAATTCCCGTCAGCAGCTGGAAAACTTGAGCATTAAATCCAGTTATTCTAACCGTAGTATTCCCCTGAAAGAAATCGCCAGTATCGAGGTTAAACCGCAGTTGTCCAGCATTAAAAAATATGATGGTCAAAACTCTATTAAAGTTAGAAGTGATATAAGACCAGGCTATAGTGCCGTAGAAATCGAAAAGGAATTGAAGGATAAATTATCCGCTGCTCATTTACTAGGAGTAAACCTCCTCTATGATGGTGAGTACAAACAAATAAAAGATAATTTTGGTATCCTGACCCGGGGTGCTCTTTTTGCCCTTTTCTTGATTTATTTAATGTTAGTAATGCAATTCCATTCTTTCATTCAACCACTGGTTATATTTCTGACTATCCCTCTGGCCCTGGTTGGTTCGGTACTGGGTCTTCTGCTTTTCCGGCAGCCTCTTTCCTTTATGGCCTTTATAGGTATGGTAAGCCTTACCGGACTGGTAATACGAAATGCTATCCTGCTTATTGCTTTTATAAATGATGCTCGAGCGCGAGGATTGGCGGTGGAAGAGGCCTGTGAAGATGCGGTAGAACGGAGATTTCGCCCTATTATCCTCAGTGCAGTGACCGCCACCATAGGTCTGGTTCCCCTGGCCTTATCCGGCAGTAGTCTCTTTGTCCCCCTGGCCATTGCCCTCATCTTCGGCCTCCTGGTAGCCACTTTGCTTACTATGGTCATAATCCCGGTAGTCTACAGCCTTTTGGTGCGAGAGAACGTCGGGACAGAGGCATAAGAGACGGGAGTAGTGTCAATCCTCATATCGGAGATCCCAACCTTTGTTTAATAGACCTTCCTAACGTTTTAAGTGTTGTGTCGTCGATAGACTTTTTATCAGAGCCAATGCATAATATAATAAGTGAAATAGTGATGCACATTGCTGCTTTGGTTAAAGTATGGTAAAAGAAATGGAGGTAAATACGTGGGAAAACGTACATTTACTGTTTTGATTGAGAGAGATGAAGATGGTATGCTCGTAGCATCCGTACCGGTTCTGAAAGGTTGTCATAGCCAGGCCAAAACTATGGATGAGTTATTACTTCGGATTCAGGAAGCGATTGCGCTCTGTCTGGAACTCAACCAGGAAGAATTGTACTTAAATCAATTTGTGGGAGTTCAACAAATTGAGGTTCAGGTATGAGTAAACTTACTATTATTAGTGACAAGCAAATGGTTAAGTTACTCACCTTGTTAGGATTTGTGGAGGTTAGGCAGAAAGGAAGCCATATCTTTTTTGCTCATCCAGATGGAAGGACTACAATAATACCTTGCCATAATGAGGGTTTAAGCAGGGGACTATTAAGAAAAATACTAAAAGACATTGATCTGTCGGTATCAGAGTATGAGAAATTAAGGAAAGAGATTTAGTATTAAAGGAGTAGAATCACTACCTCCAACCTCAACAACACTTCGACACCTTTCCGTTATCCAACCGGGGTAAATAATCTTAGAAATGATGATATACAGTGTATTGAGTCGATTGCTTAAACCAGTCGATACCATGACAGGGGCAGAATTTAATACAGAGTTAGAACTGAAAATTTTACCTGTCATAGTAAAAGTGTTTACCACTGGATACCTGGGTCATCAGCCATCTGGTTGACGGTACCCTGGGGATAGAAAACGGAAATATGATCCAGGGTTGGCTCTGGGTTAGTTTTGCCGGCAGCCGGGAATACGAATCTAATCTTAAATTCATCTCCCATTACATAGCCGATGACCCCCTACCATCCACCTTTCACAGTAGCCTTATTTCCTATAATCAACTATTTTCATCTGGTATATTAGGATTCTTTTCCAAATAATGCGCCCCAAAGCCGTGCATCATCTTGAGTATGATGAATCCGAATCTCCTTCATTGAGGCACCTGCCGGACATAAGAAGAAATCAGTAATTATGAAGGTACCGGCGAAAGCGGTAAACATATTACTTAATGAACCGCAAACTATAGTAGTTGCCTTACCTGATCTCTATCCTAAAAACAAAGGTTTTGCCCATGAAACTGCAGACGAGTTGATTAAGCATGACACCAAACATATCCAAAGGAAAGCGTGTGCCCTTCGGGGTATCCCCATGATATATTTATAAATCGTAGTATAGTTCAAATTCCATAGGATGGGGAATATCATTTACGCGCCGGGATTCCTGGCGTTTATTTTTAATCCATATATCTATTAATCGTTGGGGGAATACTCCACCAGCCAGCAGGAATTCGTGGTCTTTTACCAAAGCATCCAGGGCTTCATCCAGAGATTTGGGTAAACCTTTAATCCGGGCCTGTTCTTCGGGGGGTAAGTTATAAAGGTTAATATCATAGGGCCCAAATCCTTCGGCACTGGGGTCAATCTTATTAATAATTCCGTCCAACCCGGCCATTAACATTGCTGAATAGGCCAGGTAAGGATTGCAGGTAGCATCAGAGGAGCGGAATTCAAAACGCTTATGCTCCGGGGCTTTGGCATAGGCCGGTACCCGGATAACGGCACTGCGGTTGGCGGTACCAAAACACATACTTACCGGGGCTTCATAACCGGGGACCAGGCGTTTGTAGGAATTAGTGCTGGGGTTGGTGAAAGCTAAGAGGGCAGGAGCGTGTTTTAGTATTCCACCAATAAAGTATAAAGCCTCCTGGCTTAGCTGAGAATAACCATCGGGGTCAAAGAAAATAGGTTTATTATTTTTAAACAGGTGCATATGTACGTGAAGCCCGCTGCCCACTTCACCGTAAATCGGCTTGGGCATAAAAGTTACGGTTTTGCCTTCGGCAAAGGCCATATTTTTGATTAAATACTTGGTTAGCATGGTGCGGTCCGCCATTTCCCGCATCCCGCCAAATTCCACTTCTATTTCAATTTGTCCCGGACCACCCACTTCGTGATGGTGGTATTTTACCGGGATATTATTTTCTTCCATTAAAAGGCACATACGAGCCCGGAGGTCATAAAGAACGTCCTGGGGTGGGGCGGTATGGTAACCACCCTTATGCGGTACTTTGTAGCCCAAGTTCTGATATTCATTTTCGCCACTGTTCCAGATTGCCTGCTCCGCATCTATGCTAAACCCAGTTTTCTGGGGATTACATTCAAAACTAACATGGTCAAAAACAAAAAACTCAAACTCGGGGCCAATCCGCATTTCATCGGCAATGCCAGTGGATTTCATATATTCTTCAGCATTGAAAGCGATGGCACGGGGGTCCTGGTCGAAGCGGTAATTATCCGGCTGGGCGATAACGTAAACATCACCAATCATACTCAAGGTGGCTACTTCCGTAAAAGGATCAAAGACGGCGGTAGAAATGTCAGGGATAAAAACCATGTCACTGTTTTCTACCGGAGCAAAACCGTAGTTGGAACCATCAAAGCCGATACCGTATTTCAGGGTATCGGGGGTAAATCGTGAGGCCGGAATACTCAGATGACGCCACCTGCCCACCAGGTCAATCATCTTAAAATCTATCATTTCAATACCGCGTTCCCGGCAAAAGTCCATTACTTCCTCATAGCTCGTAAACACTAAAAAAAGCCTCCTTTTACCTATCCTGCCACTTATTTTGTCGGATAATTTCCGTGCAAATTATAACAAATTAGGGACAGCGAGTAAAGCTATATCAGTCCTCACAACTTAAGTTACAACCATAAATTGACCAGGAAATACAGCTGTGATGTGCACCAAATAGGGGTCGGGTGTTGGAGGTTAGGAGTGAGGGGTGAGGGGTGAGATGGAGGGCATGAGGCGTTGGGGGTGAGGGGGAGGGAGTGGGGAGTAATGGGCAAGGAGTAAGGAATAGGAGAAAGGTATAAGGCGTGAGCGGCAAGGGGTGAGGGGTGGTGCTTAAGCTGAAGGTGTGGGTTATAAAAATGGCATGACAGGTTGTAGGGGCGAACCCATGTGTTCGCCCGCCGGAGCACCTCTACCCTTGTGCTTACCGGGCATCAGACTTCGGATGTTAGTCGTCAGGGCGTGGGGAGTAAGTGGAAAGGCGTAAGCAGCGAGGGGTGAGGGGGGTATTGAAGGTTTAGAGTGAGTGCCTGGTTGGAATAAAATACTACTTATCCCCGGGTAATATATCGAGTAACCGGCTAATAAAATATATTACTTGATAGGATAGACTTATCTAAAAAATACCAAGGGGTGAGACCTATAAACAAGGCACGATGGATTATAGTAATAACCCTGGCAGCAATTGTTGTTGCAGGACTCCTATCGGCTGATAAAATTCATGATTACTATATAAAATCTAAGCTTGAACCTCAGGTTGAACTGGATCGAGCCTATAAAAACATGGCCGCGGTAACCAGTTATAAATACAGCCTCTTATCTACTTTCACCGTAGAGGAACGGAAGGAGGTGATAAGTGAGGTCCAAGGAGAGAAGCAAGACGGAAATACGCATATAAAGGGGGAGATGGTTAACACACCTGTAGATATTTATTATATTGACCGTACCATCTATAATTATGACTCCTTTGCCAATAAATGGCTGGTCATTCCCAGCAATACCAGTAATTCAGAAGAACTCTTAATTTCAGAACTGAATCCCCTGTCTAATTTTCGTTTTAAACAGGTCAGTACCGTTGAAAAACTAGGATTTGAAGTAATAGATGGTACGGAGTGTTTATTGGTTAAATGTGAACCGTCGGTAGAAAATCAACTCCTGGAAACCATGTGGAAAGATTTCGAATACAACTTCTGGATTGATTTTCATAAAGGCTTAATAAAGCAAGCTCAATTAAAAGCTACAAACAAAAAGATGACTGATACCAAATTAAATGTAAGGGTTAAGTTCTTTGACCTTAACAAGAAAATTAAAATACAAGCACCAGACACAACAGTCAAAAACTAAATAAGTAGTATCAGAGGGGCTGCGGCCCCTCTTTTTACATAATAACTTGAGAAGACAGGCCCCTAAAGCTGTTCAAAAATTGCGCCAGGATAAGGTTTGTTGCTATAATCAGGTATATGTTAATAGGGGGATTGGGAAATGAATTTAGATGAAGTAGATGTTCTTTTTTCACAGGAAGAAATAAAAGCCCGAGTAAAGGAGTTGGGACAGCAGATAACCCGGGATTATCAGGGGCAAAATCTTTTGGTTATCGGGGTTTTAAAGGGGGCCTTCATGTTTATGGCTGATCTAATCAGGGAGATTGACCTTCCCTTGGAGATAGACTTTATCAGCGTATCCAGCTACGGAACCTCTACCGTGTCTTCGGGGGAAGTGCGTATTACCAAGGATTTGGACCGTTCCGTAGAAGGCAAAAGCGTCCTGCTGGTGGAAGATATAGTTGATACCGGGTTAACCCTTAATTACCTGGAGGAAATATTTAAAAAACGCAACCCCACCAACGTTAAAATCTGTTGTTTGCTGGATAAGCCCTCTCGGCGCCGTAGTCCGGTTGCAGCAGAGTATGTGGGCTTTACCATAGAGGACCTTTTTGTGGTTGGTTATGGTTTGGATTATGCCGGCAAATATCGTAATTATCCGGCCGTATGTATCCTAAAACCATCAGTATATATATGAAATAGAGGTGCATATATGGAAAAGGAACTGGTAATAGTTCTGGATTTTGGAGGACAATATAATCAATTAATTGCCCGCCGGGTAAGAGAGTTGTCAGTCTATAGCGAGATATTACCTTATGATAGCAATCCGGAAGAGATACGGGGCAAGAACCCGAAGGCAATTATTCTTGCCGGGGGATCTGCTGGCGTTCATCCGGGTATTTTTGAACTAGGGGTACCAGTACTGGAAATTGACTATGATAGTATGCAAAACAGCGGTGTGGATAGGCTGCAAAACTTCTTATTTGAAGTAGCCGGGCTCAAGGGAGACTGGCAAATGAGTGACTTTATCGCTGAAACTATTGCTGATATTAAGCAAAAGGTAGGAGATAAAAAGGTACTCTGCGGTCTCAGCGGCGGAGTAGATTCATCTGTGGCAGCTGTCCTGGTGCATAAAGCGGTAGGAGATCAACTGGTCTGCGTCTATGTAGATACCGGATTGATGCGTAAAGGTGAATCGGAACAGGTTATAAAGACTTTTCAGGAACAAATGCAAATGAACCTGGTCTTTGTCCCTGCTGCCCAACGTTTCCTGAAACGTTTGCAGGGAGTTACCGATCCCGAACGTAAACGTAAAATCATTGGGGAAGAATTTATCCGGGTCTTTGAAGAAGAAAAAGCCAGGTTGGGTGAAATCGATTACCTGGTACAGGGAACCATTTATCCTGACATTGTGGAAAGTGGCAGCTCCACCACTCCCACCATAAAGAGTCACCATAATGTCGGGGGCTTGCCCGAGGACATGGATTTTAAACTAATAGAGCCCTTGCGCCTGCTTTTTAAGGATGAGGTGCGTGTTATTGGGGAGAAACTTAATATATCCCCTGAGATTGTATGGCGGCAGCCCTTTCCCGGACCTGGTCTGGGGGTACGGGTGTTAGAAGAAGTGACCCAAGAAAAACTGGATATCCTGCGCGAGGCGGATGCCATAGTACGGGAAGAAATTCAAAAAGCCGGATTGGAACGGAAAATCTGGCAAGCGTTTGCGGTTTTACCTCCGGTAAGAAGCGTTGGGGTAAAGGGTGATGCCCGTACCTATGCTTATCCCATAATAATTCGGGCAGTAATAAGCGATGATGCTATGACTGCGGAAGTGGCCAAATTGCCCTGGGAACTGCTGGAAGTGATGGCTCACCGTATCGTAGCCGAAGTAGATGGGGTTAACCGGGTAGCTTACGATATAACCAGCAAACCGCCTGGTACCATTGAGTGGGAGTAGTAAAAAATTAAGGGGTAAGGATTAACCTTACCCCTGACTGGATTTAACCTTTAATCAATTTTTTCCCATACTTCATTGCGGGTGAAAATATCCAGCAATTCCCCGTCCAATTCACCGTCCTTGACCATAAAGCCCAGTATTTTTAGGGCCTGTTCCAGGGGCATAGCCTTTTTATAGGGGCGGTCATCGGCGGTTAAGGCATCAAAGACGTCAACCAGAGCCAGAATGCGGCCTTCTATTGGTATCTCTTCGCCCTTTAAACCTTGGGGATAGCCTTTGCCATCCAGGTGTTCGTGATGAATGGAAGCAAAATAGGGGACATCTTTTAATTTACGAGTAAATGGTATCTTATCCAGCATCCTGGCGGTAACCACCACATGGTCTTCCATAATAGAGCGTTCCGCTTCGGTCAGGGTGCCTTTAGCCACCGAGAGGGCTATCAACTCCCCTTCCTTTAACCAGGGTTGCAAATCACCATTACTATCCCGGTAGGTACGGGTGGCAATTTCCTGTAATTTTTCCCTGATATCTGCATCCACGAAAGTGGCAGGGTTATCAACCCGCAGTACCAGTTCTCGGGCTTGTTTAAGATATTCCTGTTCTGCCTGCCAGCATCTTTCCAATTCTTCCAACTCTGCTTTACGTTCGGCCAGTTCCAGTTTTTTCTCCAGGTATTGTACCCTGGCAGCGGAGGCTATATAGTCAAAACGTTGCATTACCAGCTCCAATTGCCTTTCTATACGGGTAGCCTTGTCCATAACCTCCAGGGGAGTAGCAATTTTACCGATATCATGCAGCCATCCGGCCATTACCAACTGGGCAATTTGTTCTTCGTTGAAGACTCCTTCCTGTTGCTCTGCAAGTTTCTCCTGGTTAATAACCCGGGCCAGTTCCCCGGCTAAAAGGGCTACCCGGCGAGTATGATTGGCATTATAAGGAGTGCGGGAGTCGATGGCGGTGGCCATTACTTCTACAAAAGAATTAAACAGGTTTTCAATATCATTTAGTAATTGCATATTAGTGATGAAGATTGCCGCCTGGGAAGCCAGGGATCGGATTACATTCTCAAAATGTGATGCAAAAGGTATAAGCTCACCGTTTTCATTGCGGGCGTTTATGAGCTGCAGTACACCGATAACTGTATCCTCGTGGTTAGCCAGGGGTATTACCAGCATGGATAAGGTTTTATATCCGGTTGCTTCATCAAACTTGCGGGGACCGGAGAAGTCAAACTCCTTTGCCTGGTATACATTGGGAATATTTATACTTTTGCGGGTAAGAGCCACATAAGCAGAAACGTTTTCCATTTTCATTGGAACAGGAGGCAGGTCGATGGGGTCCCCATGACCTCCTCGAAAAGTGTTCATACTTTCATTCTGCATAATTTTAAAGATAAGGTGATCATCTTCGCAAAGATATAGTGTCCCGGCATCAGCATTGGTAATTCTTCTAGCTTCACTGACAATCATCTCTAAAAGGCGATTTTTATCTTTTTCTGCGGAAAGGGCAATTCCAATATTTATTATATCTTCAACCTGTTGTAAAATTTCTGGGGTGTATTTTTTCAAAGATTAATCACCATTCCTTCCCGAGCTGCAACACAGTTATTATTACGAGTTCGTGCCTGTTGTTCAATAACTTCCATTTCCCGGTCACTGCGGAAATTGGCATGATGAAAAAGTACTAGCCGATGAGCTCCGGCAGTCTCAATCAGCTTAATACCCTCTTGCCAGGTAGAATGCCCCCAGCCCATGTAACGGGGATATTCTTCATCAGTGAAATGGGTATCATAAATGACCAGGTTGGCATCACTGATAAACTTGCACAGGTTTTGGTCAACCTTGGGGCAGTGTTCGGTATCAGTAATATAACAGCAGGAACGGCCAGCGTAGTCCAGACGATAGGAGAGCCCCCCGCCGGGGTGGTTATTATTGGTCGTTTTAAGACTAACTCCATCACCTAAATCAATGTCAATTCCGCTATCAAGTTCGTGAAACTCAAATTTAGCCCCCATTTGATCCAGACTTACCGGGAAGTGCTGATAGACCATCTGGCCATGCATCAGATCAGCAAAAGTGCTGTCTATCTTACTCTGGCCGTAAAGCCTAAATGAGTTACCTTTTATAAAGGCTGGTGCAAAAAAGGGGAAGCCCTGTATATGATCCCAGTGGGTATGAGTAATAAAAATATCACCATTTGATTCTGATCCCATTTTGACTAATTCGCGACCGAGAGCATAAATACCACTGCCGGCGTCAAATATGATCAGGCGTTTACCAATCTGCACCTGAACACAGGAGGTATTACCACCATATTTGAGGGTATCGGGCCCGGGCACAGGAATAGAACCCCTTACTCCCCAGAAAGTTACCTGGAAATCAGTATTCCCCATTAATTCACCTCTTTAATTAAAGGATTTATACAGAAATATTCCCGTTTAAGGTAAAAAATCCTTTATTTACGAACACAAAAATAAAGCGGCAGTTATGCGCTTCTGTGCACAATTGCCGCTTACAACATTTAATTTCTATTGCCTCCACGTTATTTCTTTATGATAGTTTCATTTCTTTCCAGGGGGACGGTAGTATCCGCGTGCCCAGCCAGACTTTCCACCTTTTTACCCTCAATCAATAACTGAACTTTGTCTATAGAATCCAGTTCAGTTAAGGTATTGGCTATTGAGTTCAAGGTCATACCTTCTCCAGCGCTGCCTCCCCAATGTTTGCTTTGTAACTCCTCACTGAAATCCGTGCTGGCTACACCGTCTTTAATTTTTACCGATAATATTTTTGCTTCAGCCGGAATAGTGGCGTAAAGTTCTTTGTTCTTGGGCCCAGCTATAAGTTCCTCAATAATGCTGGCAGCAAGGACTTCATCACTGGCTCCTTGCTCGATGCTTATGTTTCTTTTCTCCGGAACCAGGTACTGAGCCTGATCATCGCTAAAATATAAAACCACTTCTACAGTAGCTACCTTTGGTTCTTGCTTATTAGGTTCATCCCCTTGCTTTGGCTTATTATTACCCCAGGAGTCACAGCCGGTTAGTGCAGTAGCTGCCAGGAGGCATAGTACCATCAACAAAACCAGACTTTTTTTCTTCATCCTCCACTCATCCTTTCCATTCATAATTGCTTTAATTATAACCTTGTTCAACATTTAATACGCCATATCATAAAATTTACTATCACTGAATATTAATAAGAAAAAAATATAGATAGGTTTGGCAGGGGAGGTGTCAGAGGGGTGTCAGGGGGATGGTTCTCGTGACACCGTCCTCCTGACACCCGTATAAATCTGCGGGGTTTGGGTAAGAATCAGAAAAAAGTTTGTTTGGAGAGACTTACCAGTGGAGATTGGCAAAATAAACAGGGTATTTCCAAGGTTTATAAGCGAAGAAAACTGTGTCAGGAAACTTAATTTCTACCTTCCTGACCGCAGTTGCAAAGGAGGAGAAGCGTTGGAGGATCTGGTTAAATATCTGGCCGATGATCTAATAATTCGGCTGGAAGAATTGGAGAAAGAAGCCAATTTTGAATTTTTAATGTCGCTAGGTGATGACGAAATAAGTAATGAGGCTCATTTACTATATCAGGAAATTGTTACGTTAAAAACCCGGTTGCAGGAACTATAACAAAAACTCCCCTTAAGAGGGGAGTTTTTTACTAGGTAAGTAATTATTGGGTGTTATAATAAGTGGTAAGGGTCTTTTGTCAGCGAAAACCAAAATTGGATTTCGCTTTTATATAGAAATGGGGGAGGCCGATGTTTGACCTGATTAGTTCCTACCCGGCGTTGTTTGATTTTCTGAGGGCTTCGGGTAAAGATTTTTACCGGCGCCTATCCCGGGACATGTTTTTAAATGTAGGTATAAAGTATAAGGGCAGCAGCCGCTTCTGGGAACGGGTAGAACTGCAGCAGGTGGAAAAACTTGAGGGCCGGCAAGAAATTTTTTGTCCCCAGAACGAACACCAGGACCTGGATATTATCAGCTGTTTCGGAACTGCTGCTCCGGCATCTCAGTACTATCTTCTGCACTATGCTCCGGGTTGGGATTGCAACCGCCACCAAAACCCAATTCTGCTGGTGCCTGGTGCCGGGCTGGATGCTAATTCCTTTACTGACCTTTACGCTATGGGCTATGATGGGTTGCAACAACAACTGTTAGCCCTGGGCTACCGGGTCTTTGCCATTACCTTTTCCCATACTCATGGAGATAATTTTATTCAAGCAGAGCAACTGGCTGATGCTATTTCACGTATTAGTGCCGTTACCGGAAGAAAACAAATTGATCTGGTAGCTTACAGCAAAGGAGGGAGCGCAGCCCGGATTTATTTATCCGGTTTAAGTGAGACTCCTTACCGGGGAGATGTACGCCGCTATGTAATGCTGGGAACGCCCAATATGGGTATTGACTTTCCCTTCCGCAACTCGCTTTTCAATTACGTCATATATATTTCCGGATCTAACGGGGTACTGGCCTGGGACAAAGTTTTTTCCTTCGGTACTATGGTGGATGTGAGCCTGCGTTCCATATATAAAGAAGGGGCTTTTCCCGGTCAAGGCCAGCTTCTCTACCGCTGGGATGATACCTATGAATTGGACATGCTGCAACAGGACTGGTGGACAACCTATTATGGAGGAAGCGGGCTGATTAGCCACTCTCGTGGTATTGACCAGGCTATAGCTGATGGAGGAAATCTGGTTGAGCACCTGGATACAGTTGGCCTGGAACCAGGCATAGACTTTTATGTACTGGCCGGGGATAATAACATATTCAATGCTTTTCCCGGTGATGAAAGCGGACCTGGGGACGGTCTGGTTTTCCTGGACAGTGTGCTTTATACTGATGGTCTGGCTCGAAGGGGGGCAACCCTGAGGGCTAAAGACATACTCCCGGTCAATCACCTGGAATTCCTGTATTCTCGTCAGGTAGCTCGTTGGGTAGGCAGTAAATTGGAAGAATAGCCCTTTATTAAGTTGACATGCTAAAGATGCTTTGTTAATATCATGGTGTAAATATATATATAGTAGAAACACGAAAGTGTGTCTAGGGTTCCGCATGTAGGACATGGACTGGTCCGAGTGGCACAGGTGCTTATTTTAGCACTACACCGTATAGGGATAAAAGCCCAGGCGGAGAGGTTTCGGTTAAGAACCCTCTGGCCCGGGCTTTTTAGTTTCGATTATACCATAAGGAGGAGTTGAAATGCCTGCAGTAGGTATTATTATGGGAAGCGATTCCGACCTGGCTATTATGAAAGAAGCTGCTGATATGCTGGAGAGTTTTGGGGTAAGTTATGAAATAACCATATGTTCTGCGCACCGTTTACCGGAACAGACGGCTAAATATGCAACTACAGCTGCAGAAAGGGGAATTAAGGTAATTATCGCCGGTGCCGGCGGGGCGGCTCACCTGCCCGGAGTGATTGCTGCCTATACTATTATGCCGGTAATCGGGGTACCAATAAAAACCAGTACCCTTTCCGGAGTTGACTCGCTCTATTCTATTGTACAGATGCCCAAAGGTATCCCCGTAGCTACCGTAGCTATTAATGGCAGTGCCAATGCTGCCCTGCTGGCTCTGCAAATACTGGGGGTAAGCGATGAAGAACTGCGTTCCCATCTATTAGCGCACCGTCAACAGATAGCCGGGGAAGTAATGGCTAAAGATAATAAATTAAAGGAAATAGGTCCGAAGGCTTACCTGCGGGACAAGGAGAATCACTAATGATAGAACGCTATACCCTGCCAGAGATGGGCCATATATGGTCCCAGGAGAACAAACTTAATAACTGGCTAAAGATAGAGATAGCTGCCTGTGAGGGCTGGGCCGTTCTGGGTAAAATACCGGCTGCGGATTTGGAAAAGATTAAGAGCAAGGCAAGTTTTAACCTGCAGCGCTGTCAGGAAATTGAGGCCCAGGTGCAACACGATGTCATAGCCTTTTTAACCGCGGTAGCCGAAAATCTGGGTGAAGAATCTCGGTACATTCATATGGGCATGACCTCCTCAGATATCCTGGACACCGGATTGGCTTTGCAAATGCGGGATGCAGCCGATATCATCCTTCAGGGTATAGAGGATTTAAGAGAAGTGGTAGCTGATAAAGCGCACCGGTATAAATACACCTTAAATATTGGGCGAACCCACGGTGTTCACGGGGAACCCAGCACCTTTGGATTAAAAATGGCCCTGTGGTACGATGAGTTGGGCCGCAACCTGGAAAGGCTAAAACAAGCCCGGGAGATAATATCTTATGGCGCTATTTCCGGAGCTATGGGTAATTTTGCCCATCTGGATCCGCAGGTGGAGGAATATGTATGCCGGAAGCTAGGCCTAACTCCTTGCCCGGTTTCCACCCAGATAATACAACGCGATCGCCATGCCCAACTCATGACTACCCTGGCGGTAATTGCCGGCTCCTTGGAGAAAATGGCTAACGAAATAAGAAACCTGCAGCGAACCGAGATTTTAGAGGTGGAGGAACCATTTCGCCAGGGGCAAAAAGGCTCCTCAGCTATGCCCCATAAACGCAATCCCATGATGAGCGAGAGGGTAGCAGGTCTGGCCCGGGTAATCCGGGGCAATGCTATGGCCGCTTTGGAAAATATAGCCCTCTGGCACGAGCGTGATCTTACCCATTCTTCGGTGGAAAGGGTTATTATACCGGATAGCTGTATCCTCCTGGACTACATGCTAAATAAATTTACGACCGTAGTAGCCGGTTTACTCATATATGAAGACCATATGATGGAGAATATAAATAGAACCCGGGGGTTAATCTTTTCCCAGGAAGTTATGCTGATTCTGCTCGGTAAAGGTATGCTGCGGGACGAAGCCTACCGCCTGGTACAACGTAATGCCATGCAAAGCTGGAGCGAAGGTTCGGATTTTAAGGAACTGGTTTTAAAAGACCCGGAAATAATGCAACAAATCTCTACCCAGGAACTGCAAACGGCATTTGACCTGAATATATATACCGCCAATGTTGATTATATCTTCCGGCGCTGTGGTTTAGTAGATAAAAGATAGGAGGTTTTTCTTACCGCGTGGTGAATTGCTTTAAGAAAGAAAAATTGGGGGAGGCAATAAATTGTTACACGAAGTAGAGGATAAATTTAAAGACGAATGCGGAGTCTTTGGAATATACCTGAATAATCCGGGCAGTGCTGTAGATGCCTCCCGTACAACTTTTTACGGGCTTTATGCCCTGCAGCACCGGGGACAGGAAAGTACCGGAATTGCGGTCTCCGATGGTCACCAAATAAACCTCCATAAAGGGATGGGACTAGTCTCAGAGGTTATTGATGAACAACACCTGGAGGCACTAAAAGGGCATATCGCTATAGGGCATGTACGCTATTCCACCACCGGGGAAAGTGGACTGGTAAATTCACAGCCTCTGGTTTTTCACTACCTTAATGGTATGGTAGCCCTGGCCCATAATGGCAACCTGGTAAATAAGGTGGAATTAAGAAAACGTTTGGCTACCTATGGTTCAGTTTTTCAAACTACTACTGATACTGAAATAGTAGCTAATCTGCTGGCCCGCTATTCTCAGGATACCATGGAAGATGCCCTGGCCAAGTGCATGATAGATATGAAAGGTGCCTTTGCTCTGGTAATAATGGGTGAGGACAGGCTGGTAGGGGTTCGTGACCCTATGGGGATAAGACCCCTGTGTATTGGTATTTTAAATGGTAATTATGTACTGTCATCAGAATCTGCGGCTTTGGATACTATAGGAGCGGATTTTGTCCGGGATGTAAATCCGGGTGAAATAGTAGTTATTGATCAGGAGGGGATGCGATCCCAGCAGGTGCTTAACTCTCCCCGCAGTGCCCATTGCATTTTTGAATATATTTATTTTGCCCGCCCGGACAGTACCATTGATGGCATAAATGTTTACCAGGCCCGCCGCAGCATGGGACGTCAGCTGGCCCGGGAATGTGGTATAGAAGCGGATCTGGTTATTTCCGTACCTGATTCCGGGACTTCTGCTGCCCTGGGATATGCGGAAGAGGCCGGATTGCCTTTTGAAGAAGGCTTAATGAAAAACCGCTATGTCGGGCGTACATTTATCAGGCCTACCCAGCAGATGCGGGAACTGGGAGTACAATTGAAACTTAATGCTATTGAAGAGGTAGTAAAGGATAAACGAATAATTATGGTGGATGATTCTATTGTTAGAGGAACTACCAGTAAGAAAATTGTGCAAATGCTAAGGCGCGCCGGAGCCAAAGAGGTGCATATGGCGGTAGCTTCGCCGCCAACCAAATTCCCGTGTTATTATGGGATAGATACCTCACGCCGGGAAGAGTTGATTGCCAATAATATGGATAACGATGAGATACGCGAATTTATTGGTGCCGACAGCTTGAATTACATCAGCCGGGAAGGGATGCGCGACGCCCTGCAAAAAAACTACCCGTTTTTCTGTGACGCTTGCTTCAGTGGCAGTTACCCGCTTCCGATAGAATCGGATTAGTAAGAAAATAGAGTGGTGTTAGCAGACGGTATAGATACGGCAAAGTTCAGGGGTAACCCAAATTAGCGTGGTTAATTATGAATTAAGAATTTTTAATTATGAATTAACGTAGAAATGCCTACGCATTTCTTGTTATTACACTCTAGTATGATAGTGATTCGGATGTAAAACAAAGCCATGTTTTTCTGGCAAGCGAAGGAGGCATGAGTATGAACGATAATGGTTTGAGTTATAAGGATGCCGGGGTGGACATTGATGCTGCTAATCAGTCGGTGGAAATGATTAAAAAATGGGTAGGAATGACCAAAAGGCCGGAGGTGCTGGCCGATATTGGCTCTTTTGGCGGCTTTTTCGCTCTGGATAATAGTAAATATCGGGAACCGGTACTGGTCTCAGGAACAGATGGGGTAGGTACCAAACTAAAAATTGCCCAGATGATGGGAGTTCATGATAGTGTGGGTATCGACCTGGTTGCCATGTGCGTAAATGACATTCTGGTACATGGGGCTGAGCCCCTGTTCTTCCTGGACTATATTGCCCTGGGTAAACTGGAACCGGTTCTTGTGGAAGCTCTGGTTAAGGGAGTAAGCCAGGGTTGTGTACAGGCTGGCTGTGCTTTAATTGGCGGGGAAACAGCGGAGATGCCTGGATTCTACCGGGACGATGAATATGATCTGGCCGGTTTTGCGGTAGGGGTAGTGGAACGTTCCCGTGTGATTAACGGTAGTGCAATTAAAGAGGGTGACCTGTTAATAGGGTTGCCTTCCTCTGGTTTACATTCCAATGGGTTTTCCCTGGTGCGTAAAGTTCTGCTGGAAAAGGCCGGGTTAAAATTAGATAGCTATGTAGAAGCGCTAGGTAAGACATTAGGGGAAGTATTAATTGCTCCTACCCGTATTTATGTAAAAACTATTCTGCCATTGCTGGAAGAAGTAGAAGTCAGCGGCATGGCTCATATTACCGGTGGAGGCATCGGGGAGAACCTGCAGAGGATTCTTCCGGCCGGGATGGGAGCAGTGATTGATGTTGCCGCTATTAACACCCCTCCAATATTTAAGCTGATAGAAGAATTGGGTCAGGTACCCCGGGAGGAGATGTTCCGTACCTTTAATATGGGTATAGGTTTCATTCTGGCCATTTCACCGCATCATTATGATAAAGCTTTAAAGTGCTTGCGTACTAAAGGAGAAAAGCCTATAGTTATAGGGAAGATAAGCAGAGATGCAGAAGGGGTAGCAATAAAATGATGCAGGTAGTACCAGCAGGGCGTTTACAATTGGCGGTACTTGCGTCGGGAAGGGGCAGTAACTTCGATGCTCTCTGCCAGGCCATTGAACGAGGGGACCTTAATGCAGATATTCAGGTGCTGGTCAGTGATAAGGAAAATGCACCTTCTCTGGATAAAGCTCGAAAACGAAATATAGAAGCTGTTTACCTTAATCCCCGCAGCTATAGTAAGCGGGATGAGTATGAGGGTGATCTGGTCAAACTGTTAAAAGACCAGCAGGTAACAGTGGTGGCTCTGGCCGGTTATATGCGGCTGGTGGGCCCGGTATTACTAAAGTATTTTCAGCACCGTATCGTTAATATTCATCCGGCATTACTGCCGGCCTTTCCCGGCCTACAGGCCCAACAGCAGGCAGTTGATTATGGGGTAAGATATAGCGGCTGTACCGTACATATAGTTGATGAGGGGATGGATACTGGACCAATATTAATGCAGGCTGTAGTACCAGTCTTACCAGATGATACCGGTGATACCCTGGCCGAAAGGATATTGGCAGAAGAGCACCAACTTTACTGGCGCTCTCTGCAGTTACTGGCTGAAGGCCGGGTGTATATAGATGGAAGGAAAGCAGTAATAAAGAATTATTAATTATGAATTTTTAATTTTGAATTAGGGTTAAAATACTTCGTATTTTTCTTTATTACAGGACTAATAAGGCTTAGTTAATCCAAAGGAATTCATGATTTTCGCTCTATATTTAAAAGATAGGAGGCTATATTTATGAAAAGGGCACTTATTAGTGTATCGAACAAAGACGGCGTAGTTGATTTTGCCCGGGGTTTGGAAAAACTGGGTTATGAAATAATATCCACCGGCGGTACTTTCCGTAGCCTGCAGGAGGCGGGAGTAACGGTTAAACAGGTGGCTGATATTACCGGATTCCCGGAGATACTGGATGGGAGGGTAAAGACCCTGCATCCTGGAATACATGGGGGCATATTGGCCCGGCGGGAGTTACCCGAACATATGCAGCAATTGCAGCAGAATCAGATTACCCCTATAGATATTGTTGCTGTAAACTTATATCCCTTCCGGGAAACCATCAGCAAGCCCGGAGTAAGCATGGAAGAAGCTATAGAGAATATAGATATCGGGGGACCCAGTATGGTACGCTCAGCGGCCAAGAACCATAAGGATGTAGTTATCATAGTTAAACCCGAACATTACCAGCTGGTTTTGGACGAACTGGAGCAAAACGGGGAGGTCAGCCCTAAAACTCGGCTTAAACTGGCCCTGGAAGCATTTAGTCATACTGCTGCCTATGATGCCATGATTACCGGGTACCTGTCCCGTATTAACAACAGCCTGTTTAATGATAATTTTATTCTGGCCGGGGAAAAGGTATATGAACTGCGTTATGGCGAAAACCCCCATCAAAAAGCATGTTTTTATCGTAATATGAACCCGGGCAGGGGTTTGCCTGATGCCGAGGTGTTAAATGGCAAAGAATTGTCCTATAACAACATAATTGATACCGAGGCCGCCTGGGAACTGGTAAAAGAATTTGAAGAACCGGCCTGTGTAATAATAAAGCATACCAACCCCTGTGGAACAGCTATTGCAGATACCCTGGAACAAGCATTTATGCGGGCATTCGCCGGCGACCCGGTATCAGCCTTTGGCGGAATTATTGCCTTTAACCGCACGGTGAATCTGGCTACCGCCCGCAAAGCAGTGGAGCCTTTTATGGAAGTAATTATTGCCCCTGATTATGAGGATGAGGCCCTGGAGTGTTTACGGGGCAAGAAAAATTTACGCCTGCTTAAGCTTCCTATTGAAAAAAATGAGGAACTGCTGCTTAAGACTGTAAGCGGCGGTTTTGTAATTCAGGAGAAAGATTTCGAAGAACTTGACTTTAATAAATTGCAGGTAGTGACCGAAGTTGCTCCCACTCCGGAGCAGCTTAAAGAACTGGCTTTTGCCTGGAAGATAGTAAAGCATGTTAAATCCAATGCCATAGTAGTTGCCAAAGATGGTATGAGCGTTGGAGTTGGCGCCGGACAGATGAACCGGGTGGGCTCTGCTGCCATAGCCCTGGAACATGCCGGGGATAAATGCCGGGGTGCAATTATGGCCTCAGATGCTTTCTTCCCCTTTAAAGATACAGTAGAAATAGCGGCCCGTTACGGTATTACCGCCATAATCCAACCTGGTGGCTCCATCCGCGATGAAGAAAGCATTAAAGAATGCAACCAGCATGGCATTGCTATGGTCTTCACCGGAGTAAGACACTTTAGACATTAAAGTGCTGGTAGCAGGCGGTAGGGGTAGGGCAAAGTTCGGTGGTAACCCAAAGAACCAAGGTTAATTATGAATTTTGAATTATGAATTTTTAATTAAGGTAGAAATGCTTCGCATTTTCATCGTTTTATTCAACCATAATTATTAATTGCTTAATTGTTTTTTTAATTCAGTGTATTCAGTGTCTATTTTCGTATGGCGGAGGTTTTAGTAATGGGAAAGAAGGTATTGGTTATTGGGTCGGGGGGCAGGGAACATGCCCTGGTCTGGAAACTGGCCCAGAGTCCGCAAATAGAAAAAATTTATGCTGCTCCAGGTAATCCGGGAATAGCCGAGTTAGCTCAGTGTATAGATATAGCGGTTGATGATATTGATAAACTCTTAGTTTTCGCCCAAGGCGAAGGTATTGACCTGACTATTGTTGGCCCGGAGGCTCCCCTTATGGCTGGAATAGTAGACCGTTTTCAGGAAACGGGTCTAAAAATATTTGGACCAACTGCTGCTGCTGCCCGTTTGGAAGGCAGTAAAGTGTTTACTAAAGAGCTGATGAAAAAATACGGAGTCCCCACTGCCAGTTTTGATGTTTTCCAGGATATTGACCAGGCTCGTTCTTGTATCCGTAATTACACTGATCAGGGTAAAGCAGTGGTAATTAAAGCTGATGGGTTGGCTGCCGGCAAAGGGGTAGTGGTGGCGAAAGACGCGGAAGAAGCCTATCAGGCTCTGGATAGTATTATGGTGCAGCAGAGTCTGGGTGCAGCTGGAACCAGAGTGGTGATTGAAGAGTGCCTTTATGGGGAGGAAGTAAGTCTCTTTGTTATAAGTGATGGTTATGATTTTGTCTCTCTTATCTCTGCCCAGGACCATAAACAGGTTTTTGATAATGATCAAGGCCCAAATACTGGAGGAATGGGAGCTTATGTTAATCCTCCGGTTTATACCCCACAGTTGCACCAGAAAGTAGAGGAAAGCATTGTACGCCCGGTTCTTAAGGCTATGGCAGCAGAAGGCTATCCTTTTCAGGGGGTGCTTTATGCCGGTTTGATGATAACGGCAGAAGGACCGAAAGTACTCGAATTTAATGCCCGTTTTGGCGACCCTGAAACCCAGGTGGTAATGCCTATGATAGAAGGGGATATATTGCCCCTGTTGGAAGCTGCAGTAGATAAAGATTTGGCCGGGTACCAGGTTAATATTGTGCCAGGAACCTGTATTTGCGTAGTCCTGGCATCGGCCGGTTATCCCGGTAATTATGAAAAAGGCAAACTTATTAGCGGATTGGATGATTTGAACCGGGAGGCCATAGTATTCCATAGCGGTACTGCCAAAAAAGATGGAAAACCGGTTACCAACGGAGGCCGGGTACTGGCTCTGACGGTGCGGGGGGACACTATGGAAGAAGCTATAGATAAGGTTTACCGGGAGATTAAGAAAATTTACTTTGAAGGTATGCATTACCGCACTGATATAGGGAGCAAATCTTTACGGCAGGGGGTATAGCAGTTTGAGATCTCCTTTTTTTCGAGTAGGCATCGCAGCAGCAATAATACTAATGATTTTTAGCCTTCCCGCCCGCGAATTCTTGAAGCTTACCTTTATGTTTGGAATGCCTTTTGTGGTGTTCCTGCATTTTGCGGTACACAAACCAAAATTCTCACTAATACGGATAATATCAATAATTGCTCTGATTGGAATAACCGGTGGGTACATTTATATGCTTACCGACTTGCCGGAGCGAATTGAAACTAACCGCATAATTAGTGAAGGTTCTACCCTGGTAGCGGAGGGGAAATATGAAGAGGCTATTAGCCGTTACCAGGAACTAGAAAAGTTAGGCCGCTCGGAGAAAATGCACAAGAAAATTGCCGAGGCCAGAAGAGAGGAAGCGGCATCAAATTCATTGGCCCAGGCCAGGATACTGTTGCAAGAAGGTAACCAGGCGGCAGCTATTAAAAAGCTCAAATCCATACCAGATAACACCAGGGCGGCCAGGGAGGCTCAACATATATTAAAAGATATCAGGGAATAAGTATTCCCAGGGGGGGGAGGAGAAACAGTGGTAACACTGGATATGGTAAGAAGTAATCCGGTAGTAAAACAGTTCATGCAAATTGGTAATGAGTATATTGGAAATATTGGTGCTATTGAACATAATATGTACCACGCGGAGCAGACTTCCAGGCTCTGTCATCATATTTTAAGTAGCCTGGGATATCCGGAAAGAGAGGCTGAGTTGGGAGCCATTGCCGGGTTTTTACACGATATTGGTAACCTGGTAAACCGCTATGGACATGGCATGTCCGGGGCTTTACTATCATTTAATATTCTTTTGGAAATGAATATGGACCCACAGGAAATAGCTATAATTATGGGGGCTATTGGTAATCACGAGGAGCAGGCCCGGGGTAATGCGGTTAATAATGTAGCGGCAGCCCTAATCCTGGCAGACAAGTCCGATGTTCATCGTTCCCGGGTACGTAAACGTGATATGGCTGTGTTTACACCCCGGGACCGAGTTAATTATGCCGTTACCAGTTCTGAATTGCAGGTAGATGCAAGCAAACGCATAATTAGTATGATAATTGAAATAGATACCAGCGTATGTTCAGTAATGGAATATTTTGAGATATTTTTAACCAAAATGCTTATGGCACGGCGGGCAGCAGAATACCTGCGTTGTGAATTCGAACTGGTAATCAACGGGAATAAACTGCTATAGCTCTAAGGGGGGAAATCTCTTGACCTATACACCCAACTGGAAAGATGATAATACCGATTTACTGGTGAAGGCCTTACTAACCCTTGAGAACGAGGATGATGCTTATCGATTACTCGATGACCTCTGTACCATTAGCGAGATAAAAGCTATGGCTCAGCGGATACAGGTAGCCTTCCAGCTTTCCCAGGATGTCACCTATAACACTATTGCTGGCAATACCGGAGCCAGTACCGCTACCATCAGCAGGGTCAAACGCTGCCTGAACTATGGTGCTGACGGTTATAAAAGGGTACTGGAAAATATGACGAGGAGAAAATAATAATGTCAAATAGAGAAATACCCAAAGGCTTACGGGATTTACTACCTGCTGAAGTGAAAAAAATGCGAAGTATTGAAAACAAGGCCTCCCGATTGTTCCAGAGTTACGGTTATGAGGAGGTTATTACTCCTACTTTCGAATATCTGGAAGTGGTGGAAAACGGGGCTGGCGGTAATATTCGTCAGGAGCTATTTTTATTTATGGACCGTGAAGGGGGCATATTATCTCTGCGCCCTGAAATAACCGTATCCATTGCCCGCCTGGCCGCAACTCATTTGCAGGATGCCTGCTTCCCCCAGCGACTGTTTTATCAGGCTAATGTTTTTCGCCATGTACAGCCCCATCTAGCCCAGTACCGGGAATTTTGGCAGCTGGGTATAGAATTGCTGGGAGCTTCGGGAGTAAAAGCAGATGCAGAAGTAATCACCATAGCAGTGCAGGCCTTACAGGATATCGGGTTGGATAATTTTAAGGTTAGCCTTAACCAGATAGGCATATTTAATAGTTTATTGGACGATAGTGGCATGAATTTGGAGGATCGGTCCGTAATAAGGGGCCTGGTAGAGAAAAAAGATTTGGTAGAACTATCCCGGGTTCTGGAGGAAATGACGATAGATGACGGGCTTAAGGAGACTATAGCGGCCTTGCCGGTATTGCACGGGGGAATGGAAGTTTTAACCCGTATTCCCTATGTGGAGAAGAATCGTAATGCATCTATTGCCGTAAATGACCTTATTCAGATATATGACGTTCTGAAAGTTTCTGGGGTACAGGATAAAATTGTATTGGACATGGGAGTTCTCCGGGGACTGGATTATTATACCGGTATTGTTTTTGAAGGTTATTCACCTGATTTAGGTTATGGATTACTGGGGGGCGGACGTTATGACAACCTTATAGGAAAATTCGGTTTTCCCTGCCCGGCCACTGGTTTTTCTCTTGGTATGGATCGTCTAGCCCTGGTATTAAAACAGCAGCATAATGAAACCCAACGCTATCTACTGGGAGGAAGTAACTTTCAGGCTATAGTAGATAAAGCGCAAAAGCTAAGAGAAGAGAGAAACATCGTAGAAATGGATGTCCTGGGTAGTAGCCGGGAGGTTTTAGAACAGGTAGCTCGAGAGAGAGAGAACTGTGTGTTAATTTATTTGGATTAGAACAATGATGTGTAGGGAACGGCCCCTGTGCCGTTCCGTCATGGGTTGGTTTTTTATAAAAAGGTTCTATTTTCAAAACCCTTAACCGCGTCTTAAAAATAACTGGAGGAGAATGGTGTGCAAATGGATTACCTTACAATAGCACTTTCCAAAGGGACTTTATTAAAACCCACTCTAAAACTGCTGCAGAAGGCTGCGCTCCCGGTGGAGGGGATTGAGCCGGATAGCAGAAATATGGTGTTTAGCTATGAAGAAGAGGCAATAAAATACATTATGTGCCGGCCTACCGATGTTCCTACTTATGTGGAACAGGGGGCAGCTGACCTGGGGATAGTAGGTAAAGATGTAATTGTCGAGCAGAACAAAGACGTATTTGAAATGGCAGATTTAAAATTCGGTTATTGCCGTTTTGTAGTGGCAGTTCCGGCAGAGATGAAAGACATAAACTTGAACGAACTGAATTACAAACGGGTAGCCACGAAGTTTCCGGCGGTGGCAGAAAACTTCTTCCGCAGTCAGGGACTGCAAGTCGAAATTATAAAGCTGCATGGCAATGTGGAGTTAGCTCCAATAATGGGTATTTCCGATACTATAGTGGACATAGTTTCCACCGGGCGCACCCTGCGGGACAATAACCTGGTAGAGCTGGTGAAAATAATGGATTCAACTACTCGTTTGATAGCTAACCGGGTAAGTTATAGAACCAGGCATGAACGTATCCAACCTATGATTGAAACCATGCAGAGGATAGTAAAGGGGGTAAATTAATGAAAATTAGAAAATTCACCACCGAAAACGATGATTTCAAAAAATTTCTTGACTCTGCCAATGCCAGTTTACAGGAATATGAGGAGCGGGTGGCACAGATTGGCCGGCAGATCAGGGAAAACGGAGACCAGGCCGTATTTGATTGCACCCTTAAATTTGATGGAGCCAGTATTAATCACGATAATTTCCTGGTAAGTGATGAAGAAATCGAAGCTGCCTATGAAAAAGTGGATGATGAATATATATTTGCACTGGGGGCAGCAATTGATAACATATGGGATTTTCATTCCCGCCAGGTGCGGAATTCCTGGATGGAACCGGATGAGCGGGGCAATATATTGGGGCAGTTATTCCGTCCTTTAGAACGGGTAGGGATATATGTACCCGGTGGAACTGCAGCCTATCCTTCTTCGGTATTGATGAATGCTATTCCGGCTCAGGTAGCCGGGGTAGAAGAAATAGCTATGGTTAGTCCCCCGGATCGGGATGGGAATATGAATCCCTATACTCTGGTAGCTGCGGCTGAACTGGGATTGACCGAAATTTATAAAATGGGTGGTGCCCAGGCGGTTTTTGCCCTGGCCTGGGGGACAGAATCGGTAAAGAAAGTTGACCTGATTAGCGGACCGGGAAACATTTATGTAACCCTGGCTAAAAAAATGGTCTATGGTGATGTAAATATTGATATGCTGGCGGGTCCCAGTGAGATATTGATTATTGCTGATAAACAGGCTAACCCGGTTTACCTGGCGGCCGATATGATGTCCCAGGCCGAACATGATGTCTTAGCCCGCAGTATACTGGTTAGCGATAGTGAAGATTTAATAGCTCAGGTGGAAACAGAACTAAACCGCCAGCTAGAGGAAATGTCCAGAAAGGAAATAATTGCCCGGTCACTTGAGGATTACGGCGCTCTGGTCCTAACCTCGAATATCGATGAAGCCTGTGAAATTGCTAATCTGGTAGCACCAGAGCACCTCGAATTGATGGTAGAGAATCCTTTTACCATACTGTCAAAAATCCATAATGCGGGTGCTATATTTATGGGGCAGTATACCCCGGAACCGGTGGGAGACTATTATGCTGGTCCTAATCATATCCTGCCTACCGGTGGTACCGCCCGGTTTTATTCTCCGGTAAGTGTAGATACATTCAGGAAATCATCCAGTATAATCTATTATTCCAAAGAAGGTATCCAGGAAGATGCTGATGACATAATAAAACTGGCTACGGTTGAAGGTTTGACTGCCCATGCCAATTCGGTCAGGGTTAGAAAGGGGGAATAGTTTATGCCAGAATTAACCAGGATAGGAGAAATCCATAGAAAAACCGGAGAAACGGAAATACTGGTAAAGGTAGAACTGGATGGGACCGGCAGTTACCAGATAGATACCCCTATCCCTTTTCTTAGTCACATGCTTACCCTATTATCGGTTCATAGCCTGTGTAATCTAAAAGTTACTGCCCAGGGCGATATAGATGTAGATGACCATCACACCGTAGAGGATATCGGCATTTGCCTGGGTGAATCGATAAAAATGGCTTTACAGGATAAGAAGGGAATTAACCGCTATGGTGAAGCTACTGTTCCTATGGATGAATCGTTAGCGCGGGTGGTTTTAGACCTTTCCGGCCGCCCTTACATGGTATATAACGTAAAAATTGAACGGGAAAAAGTAGGCGATTTGGCCAGCGAAAACGTACAGGAATTTTTCCAGGCCGTGGCCAATTCATCCGGGATGAACCTGCACATTGATCTTTTGCGGGGGGATAACGGTCACCATATAATTGAAGCGATTTTCAAGGCTTTTGCCCGCGCATTAAAGGTGGCAGTTGTCATCGAACCCCGGGTAGAAGGGGTATGGTCGTCCAAGGGAAAACTTTAGTAATTTTGAATTCTTAATTTTAAATTTTTAATTATGGTTGAAATACTTCGTATTTCTCTTTATTTTCTTAATTAAGGAGCAAACTGATGATTATTTTTCCGGCTATAGATTTAAAGGATGGTCAGTGTGTACGCCTGGTGCAGGGACGGGCGGAAGACAAGACAGTATATTCTGATAACCCGGCCCGGGTGGCAATAGATTTTGAAGAGCAAGGTGCCCAGTGGCTGCATGTAGTTGACCTGGATGGGGCTTTTAGCGGAAAGCCGCGGAACACTGAGGTGATAAAACAAATAGCGGCGGGTATAAAGATACCGTTTCAGGTGGGAGGCGGACTGCGCCGCCTGGAAGATGTGGAGACAATTTTAAATGCTGGAGCCAGGCGGGTTATAATTGGCAGCAAGGCCGTAAGTAGTCCCGAATTTATAAAAAACCTTATTAATAATTTTGGTTCCGAGCATATTATTCTGGGCCTGGATGCCAGAGACGGTATGGTGGCGATTGAAGGTTGGGTAGAAACATCATCTCTGTCGGCTATAGATTTCGGGCAACAGATGAAATCTCTGGGGGTAAAAACCGCCGTATTTACGGATGTTTCCCGCGATGGTTTACTGCAGGGACCTAATCTGGCCTCTATAGAGAATATGGCTCGGAATACCGGACTGCAGATTATCGCCTCTGGAGGAGTAACCAGTCAGGAAGACGTGCGCAATCTCAAGGCTATGGAAGGATTGGGTGTTTGCGGAGCAATAATTGGTAAAGCCATATACGATGGTAGAATAACCCTGGTTCAGGCCCTGCAGGTGACAGGGGACGGTTCCTCTGTCACCTGAAAATAAGGTGACAGAGGAACCGTCCCCTGTCACCTTCTCGATTCTAATATTGGGAGTTGATTGTTATGTCAGCTATAAGGATTATTCCCTGTCTTGATGTTCATGAAGGCAGGGTAGTAAAGGGAATTAATTTTGAGAACCTGCGGGATGCAGGCGACCCGGTGGAACTTGCCGCTTATTATGAGCGTGAAGGCGCAGATGAAGTAGTATTTTTAGATATCAGTGCTTCTGTACAAGGACGCAAAACTATGGTGGAGTTAGCCCGGAAAACTGCCCAGGCGGTTAGCATTCCTTTTATCGTAGGTGGGGGCATGAGTACTATTGATGATATTGCGGTTGTCCTGGATGCAGGTGCCGACAAAGTTTCTATTAACTCGGCGGCAGTCAACAACCCTTCCTTAATAAATGAAGCAGCCAAAAAATTCGGCAGCGAACGTTTGATTGTTGCTATTGATGCCATAAAAAAGGGAGCTGATAACTGGGAGGTTGTTATTAGTGGCGGCCAAAAGGCAACCGGGCTGGATGCTGTGGCCTGGGCCAAAGAAGTAGAAAAGCTGGGAGCCGGGGAGATACTGGTTACCAGTATGGATAAAGATGGTACTAAAGATGGCTATGATATTGAGCTTACCGCGGCCATAAGCGATATGGTTGGTATTCCGGTTATTGCTTCAGGAGGCGCAGGAAAACTGGAGCATCTCTATGATGCAGTCAAAGAGGGCAAAGCAGATGCCGTCCTCTGTGCTTCCATTTTCCATTTCCGGGAATATACCATCAAACAAGCCAAAGAATATCTAGCCGGCAAAGGAGTAGCAGTAAAATTATGATAGAGAACATTAAATTTGACGAGAAAGGCCTGGTACCTGCCATCATACAAGATAACAAAAGCGGACAGGTATTAATGATGGCTTATATGAACCGGGAATCCCTGGCTAAAACTATGGAGACCGGCAGAACCTGGTTTTACTCGCGCAGCCGCCAGCAGTTATGGATGAAAGGCGAAGAGTCAGGCCATATTCAGGAGGTAAAACAAATTTTTTATGACTGTGATCAGGATAGCCTACTGATTAAGGTGAACCAGACCGGTGTCGCCTGCCATACCGGTCATTATTCTTGTTTTTATCGTGATATAGAAGGTAATGAAATTGAGCCGACCCTAATAGATGTAGAGAAAATTTATGATTCCGTACAGGGTCCGGGCATACTTTATGAATTATATGATATAATCAGTGACCGTAAAGAGAAGATGCCGGAAGGTTCATATACTGCTTATTTGTTCGATAAAGGACTGGATAAAATCCTTAAAAAAGTCGGCGAGGAAAATGCCGAGGTAATAATTGCCGCCAAGAACCGAGAAAAATCCGAAGTAGTATATGAAGTGTCCGACTTAATCTATCACCTGCTGGTATTACTAGTCGAACAGGGAGTGGAACTGGGGGATATCTTTGCGGAACTAAAATCACGGCGCTAACTGATAAGTGAAATAATTAGCCATGTCTGCTATGCATACGCAACCACGCATGAAAAGGTAGATGGGGTTAGGTTAATCCGCGAAATCTGCGTCTGTTCCCCGGTCTGTTTTCTTACTAACTTGAGGGGGCGTTGTCCCCCTGTTTTATTTTACGCAGGCGGATGAGGTCAATACGCATACCATCCATCCTGACTATTTTTAAATTAATATGGCCTTCGGTTATTTCATCACCCTCCTGAGGGCTTTTACCCAATTTACCCAGTACATATCCGGCCAGGGTGTTATATTGATCCTCATCATCCAGGGGTAGCTTGAAAAGCTCAACCGCATCATCTATAGACATACGACCACTGGCCAGTATGGTACCATTTTCTTCTACTATATATTCGGGTTCTTCATGGTCATATTCATCCTGAATGTCACCCACCAATTCCTCCAGTACGTCCTCCAGGCTTACAATACCTGCGGTGCCTCCATATTCATCTATTACTATTACCAGATGCTCCCTCCGTTTTTTAAACTCGGCCAGCAATTTGTCCAGGGGCATACTTTCCGGTATAAATACTGCCTCTCGTTTAATCTCACTCAGGTTTTCTATTCTATCATTAAGATACATTAAGTCTTTAATATTTATTACACCGACAACCTCATCGGGGTTACCATCAATCAAAGGGAAACGAGTATGCCCGGACTTGCGAGCTATCTCTATATTACTTTGCAAATCCAACCCTGTATCCAAAAAAACTACATCCGGTCGGGGAACCATTATTTCCTCAGCCACTTTTTCTTCGAAACGGAAAACATTTTCTAATAGCTCTTGCTCAGTAGCATTTATTTGCCCGCTCTTATAACTTTCACCAATAAGGATACGCAGTTCCTCTTCACTGTGAGCTACTGCGCTATCACTGGGGGGCTCAAAACCTAAACGAGTGATAAACCAGTTGGCAGTTCCGTTAAGAAGTACTACCGCTGGGTAGAATATACGGTAAAAAAACTGCATAGGCCGGGCCAACCCAAGAGCAATGTTTTCAGCCTTTTGAATAGCCAGGGACTTGGGTGCCAATTCACCAAAAACAACATGTATGAAGGTAATCAAGGAAAAGGCAACTATAAAAGAAATAGATGTAATCAGAGCCGGAGAACCAAGTCCCCATTTGGTTAGCAGAGGTTTTAGCAATGAGGCTACTGCCGGTTCTCCCAGCCAACCCAAACCTAAACTGGATAGAGTGATGCCCAACTGACTGACCGAAAGATATGCATCCAGGTGGTTAACACACTGGTTAGCCGCACCTGCTTTACGATCACCTTCCGCTATTAACTGGGTCAGGCGGGTGGGACGAACCCTGACAAACGCAAACTCAGCGGCTACAAAAAGGGCATTAAGGAAAACCAGGCCCAGGGCAGCCAAAATCTTAAGTATAGCAAGGGTGATATTTATTGTAATGCTATCCATTTTATTTTCTCCTCTTATCAGGTAATTTGGCCTCAACTATAAAAAAGTTTCATTAATAAGTATTTAAACCCATAGAATTATACGAGGCACTACCAAAAAATCCAGTACCGGAAATATTAATATTATGCCCAATAAATATAATCTTGGCAAATTTTGCAGGGCACAAATTGTTTTAAAATTATGAACAATCAGGACTTTGTATTTAATTACAGTTATGGTAAACTAACCAACTAGAGAGTTATATTGGCATTGGGGAGGGTTTAATTATGCAGTTTTCTATTAGGAATAAACTCCTGTTTATTACCATTACAATACTACTGGTATTTGGTGCGACATCATTTTTCTATACCATAAATACGGTAAACAATTTGGCCCTTGAAGATTTCATGGAAAAACTAAAAAGCGATTCCCATTTGGGATATTCTTTTCTCGATTTATATTATCCTGGAGACTGGGAGGCCAAAGACGGCAAGCTATTTAAAGGTGGCCACCTTATCAACGGAGATACGGTTGTGGTTGATAAGATCAGGGAGCAGACCGGTTCTGTAGCAACCATATTCCTGGGTAATACCAGGGTGGCTACCAATGTGATTAAAGAAGGTAAACGAGCCATCAATACCCAGTGTGCCCCCGAGGTAGAAGAGAGTGTTTTGCGAAAGGGGAGTACATATAGTGGTGAAGCCGAGGTAGTAGGTGTTACCTATGAAACCCTTTATACTCCCATTCGTAATGCTGAAGGCAAAATAATCGGCATGTGGTTTGTAGGTGTTGAAAAAACTCGTTTGCAAACTGTAACCCGGGATATTCAACTGCAATCAGCCTTAATATCCGGCCTGATGTTACTGCTGGGTTTCCTTTTCATGTATGGTTTATCCCGCTCATTCGCCCGGGATATTGAAAGCCTCCTGGTTTCTATTAAAGAGGTATCCCGGGGTAATCTCGGGACTAAATTTGATAGTCAGAGTAAAGATGAGATTGGCCAAATAGCCCGGAGTCTTGATTTTACTGTAAAAGCTACCAGTCATGTTCTGGCCGATATTAAAGAACGATTTGTCCAGGTACAGAGACTGGGGCAACAACTGGCTACAAATAGTAAAGACATAGATGAAAACGTTACCGAGGCCTCAGTTGCAACCCGGGAAATTGCTGCCGGAACCCAGGAAATATCTGCTGCTATTGAACAGATAAACGCCTCCGGACAGGAGATTAATTCAATGGTACATGAACTGGCCCGGCAATCGGAAGAGGGAAAACTACAGGGCTTGGAAATAGAAAATAGGGCTTTGGAGGTACAGCAAAAAGCACAGGTATCTATAGAAAAAACTACCGGTTTATATGAGAAAATTCGGGGTGATATTGTTAAGGCTATAGAAGAAGCCAGAGTAGCTGAGCAGATTAGTCACCTGGCCCAAAAGATTTCCGGAATTGCTGAGCAAACTAATCTGTTAGCTTTAAATGCTGCCATAGAGGCGGCACGGGCGGGAGAACATGGCAAGGGTTTTGCCGTGGTAGCCAATGAAGTACGGAAACTGGCGGAAGACTCGGCTCAGACGGTTAATGATATTAAACTATTAACGGCACAGTTACAGGCATCCATTAATAATCTGATTAATAATTCCAATGGCCTGCTGGATTTTATTAACAAGATTGTCATTCGTGATTATGGCATAATGGGCAAAATAGGGGAACAATACTTTGATGATTCCCGTATATTTCATAATCTTACCTTCAATTTCCAGGAAAATATTAACATGGTGGTAAAAGCTATGGCGGAAATTAATTCTTCCATTGAGGCTACCTCAGCTATTGTAATAGAATCCTCTCATGGTTCCCAATCTATTGCCGATAATGCAGCCAGGATTGCTGAATTAACCCCTGATCTGAAGCGCGTAGCAGAAGAACTGGAAGCTAACATGCAGTCAGTCGAACAGTTAATCACGAGGTTTAAATTATAATAACTATCTCAATAAGCGGCATAAAATGTAAATAATAATAAGTTATTGTTAAAAACGCTACAAAAAGGTAGTATTAGGGCATAATGGTTTTTACTGCAAAGCATGCTTAAGATGATGGTTGCAATAATCATAGATAATATGTTTTATATGGAGAAACAAGAAGTTACCGAAGTTAATTCTTTAAGGTGGCTTCTTCGTTTATTTAAAAAATATGATTGATGATTTTTCAAGCAAAGAAGAAAATAACAATTTATATATTGAATGCACTGATGCCCAACAACCCACCAGTTATATTACTATGAAAATAGTGGCCTTTCTAAATGCCCGCCATTATATGGTATTTGCTGATAAAAAGGGTAAATCCCATGGGCATTCCTGGCAATTACAAGCTGAAGCCAGAGTTCCGGTTAAATATAATTCCTTTATTAAATTTGAGGATTTGGACAAGCTCCTTAATAAACTCCTGGCACCATATCAAAGAAGTATTTTAAATGAAGTCCCACCATTCGACAGTATTGAACCTCTTACCGAAAATATCTCTGTATATTTTTTTAATTCCCTTTCTAATGCCCTGAATAATCTGGATGTTGATTTGGTCAAGCTTTCCGTGTGGGAAAACCCCACCAAGGGAATCGAGATAACACAGCGGTTGCCGCAGTATTTTTCCAGTGGGGATAATAAAACAGTTCCGGTTTCAGTAATAGAAAAGACTTTAAAAGAAGCAGCACTCGGTATAGATAATGACAATTCACTTTCTACTTCCTCACTCCCATCTAATCTGGAGCAGGATATTAACAAAATTAATGGAGAGATTTTATCGGGGAATGCATTGGTCTCCGAGGCACCGATCAGTACCACTGATATAATATCTGAGCACAATAACTTCTTGGAGGTTACGGATGGAGTTGATAACGAACAACAGGCAGAGTCAGAAAACGCCCCTCATTCCGGTTGGCCCGAAAGGGTTGTGGAAAGAATAACAATCCACTTAAATTTAAGGGATAATTCAGTTAAGGAACAGGTAGAACATTCTTCTTACCCCTTGTGGCAAATTGCCCTTGCCATATTAGTAATTTCGGGAGTTGCGATCTGGGCGTACTGGCCGTTGCTAAGCCCAGGCTCTCCCCACCTTTTTCAATATGGTTCAGATACATGGTGCCATTTGCTAAAAGCTAAGTTTTTGTCTCAACAGTTGCAGATAGGAGATTATTACCCGCATTTTTTCTCCTACTGGCAGAACGGAATAGAACCCTTTAGATACTGGGCACCTTTGCCATACATGATTTTGGCTTTAATAAACTTATTGGTGGGAAATATTTTCGCAAGCACAGATTATTACATAGTAGGTTGCGCCATAATTGGTGGTCTATCGTGGTTGGTTTTCAGGAATAGAATTGGCTTGCTGCCGGCTGTGCTGGGAGGGGTAATATGGGTATTCTGGATTGACAATCTTAATGTAGCCTTTACTTCAGGCAACTATCCCCGACTTATGGCTATTGCTTTATTGCCGCTACTAATTGAGTTTTTTAGCAGAACAGTTGAAAACAAGGGCAATAGAGTAAAATGTTTTCTCATCACTCTGGTATTAATCCATATCATTGTTTTGTGCCATGCTATGATAGCAGCAGTATACTGTGTTGCCTTGATGGTATTTGCTATTATACGATGGTTGGCAGGTGATATTTCGTTCAAGGGGTTGATAAATGGAGGAATAGCTCTGGCAGTAGGTGTTCTAACTTCCTGCTGGTGGTTGCTGCCTTCATTGACCGGTGGTGGATCCGGGTTTAGCAGCGAATCGATGAGTGGTAATATAATTTTTGTTCCATTTAACATATCTTTAAATCCAGCGTTTCGCTACAGTGAATTCTATTGGGGAATATGTTTGCTGGCTGTTATTCCTATATTATTATTTGGTTGGCGTCAACTTACTGGGTGGGTCAAATGCCTGTTGATAACAGGATTTCTAATGTTTCTTCTCACTATTCCTCCAATGCAACCAATACATGCTATTTTTCCTCTACATACTCTTTTATGGCCGGTAAGATTTTCTAGCTTTTGGTCTGTAGCGTTTATTATTAGCGTTTTTTCGCTAACTACTTCTATCAGTAGTTTTACGACAGCAAAATATAAGAAACTTGCTACTATAGGTATAGTAATAATAGCTTTTTTAGTTATGTCACTTGATAGTTACGGTTCTCTTCGATTATTGATTTCCTGCCGGCAACCACTGGAACCTCTGGTTGCCAATGTGGAAAGCATTCGTAAAACACCGGGATGGAAAGTGGCTACTCTGGATTTAAGTAAACTAGGGTCGTCACCTTCATACCTGTTGGCTGAAGTTGCGGGGCGAGAACAGGTATTTGGCTGGGCCTGGCAGGGAGCCAAAACGGCTCAGAATTTGATGTTAATAAATATGGCTCTGGAAAACGAATGGTATCCCTACGTTTTTCAACGTCTATCATATATGGGAACGACTGATTTAATGACATTTCAGGACGCGATTAAGAATACCGGGATGTTTGAAAAACAGGCGAACCAGGCGGGATTTAAGCAAGAGATGGTTAGCGGGGCGCTACAGCATTGGCATGGAATTGATTACCCCTACCTTACCGAATATCAAAAACAGGGTTTGGCCGTAGGTAAACACGCCAGTATTTTTGCCATGCAGTTTCCTACTCTGGAGATAGGTTCGTCGCCTAGAATAGATGACTATAGTCTGCAACAATTACAGGAATACAAAACCCTGGTTTTATCCGGAACCGCCTGGGCTTCTGAAACCAGGGCGGAGAAGTTGATAGTTCAATATGCCCGGTCGGGTGGCCGGGTGCTGGTTGATTTAACCGGTTTTCATAATGATGTAATGTCCCGGCAGACAAAATTCTTGGGGGTATATGGTGAACCTGTTGCTCTAACCCATAGAATAAGCTATAAATCTAATGCCGAATCAGGTGAACTCCGATCTTTTGCACAAAAAGAATGGCGGTGTATTATTCCCCAGGGATTGGATGGGATAGACATAGCATTTGAGCATTACGGGAATGACGCTGCACTATTGGGCCATAAAATGGTCGCTCCCAATATACCGGTATATTTTTTGGGAGCCAATCTCGGATATCATGGTTTTTTAACCCATGATCCTATTGTTGCCCGGATATTACAGGATATTTTACAAATAAGCCCAGATTTCCAGGCCCCCGAATTTTGTTATATACGTGATTATTGTTCCAGTACACAGGGGTGTACCATGACTTATAATACAGACCGGCAATTGCAAAGTATTATTCCCGTAGCGGCACTGGATGGAATGAAGGTTAATGTAGATGGGAAACCGGTTTCTACAAATATATGCGAAAATTTAATTCTTGCTATATTGCCGCCGGGGGAGCATCAGATCGAATTGGAACTGCAAAAAGCCCCAGTTTATTATTGGGGGCAATGGTTATCCTTATTATCCATTATTACTATTATATTTGTTCTAATTGGGCGTTCTGTCTACTTAAGAAATGGTGTAAAAGGGGATACAGACGTACATAACCATAGTGTTATAAATAATACCAAGGAGTAAACAATGAGCAATTTAGCTGTAACCCTGATTAATCCAGGCTTTACGTACGGTGGAGAAGTATGCACCCTTTAAAGGCAAAATGCTTAATATAGGATGTGCTGCGGGTTTTTTAATGTTGCCCAACAGAATGGTTGGGAGGTTACCGAGGTTGAACCTAGCAGATGGTTGACGGTATATTAGTTTTGCTTTAACTATGGTTGCTATCGCTGGTATTCAGTTCCTACTTTTTGCTATGTGATGTGATATGGAAAATAACCGAGATTTACGTTAGAAGTCCTAAAAATACCCTGAAAATTCTCAAAGGAGTGGATATATTGGTAAAAATACTCTTGTTACTATCCTTAGAAATAGCTTTGCTGGTATGGGGTCAGATACTTTGGAAAACCGGCGTAAACCAAATAGGAATTGTTGGACTAAATAACGTCATGGATTTATTAATATCTCCATATGTATGGTGTGGGATAGCCATTTATGGACTGGCAACACTTATCTGGATGTTTATATTATCCCGAGCTAATCTGAGTACGGTTTATCCTATGCAAAGTCTAGCTTATGTATTTGGCCTCCTGGCGGGGATTATGTTGTTTGGTGAAAAGGTCACAGCTGCAGGATGGATAGGTGTATTACTCATAATTTCTGGTGTATTTCTAACTGGTATAGGGCTGAAATAGTAAATACCAGACTCGTAATCCTATCCGAATCACTCAATTGGACGACAAGGCTGTTTCAGCTACGCTGATATGGCTGATTGTATGGACATGGGTATAACGACTGCTGGTTTCATTAGTAACAACCGACAGCGTGAAGAATGGAAACAACTGCGGTAAAGATTTTATGAATATGTTGTAGTTGATTGAGGTGATGGTGAAATAAGGACGATTGTTATAATACCCGCATATAACGAAGCTCAAAATATCGCGGAATTATTGCAACAAATAAGATCCTTGAACCGGGATTATGACGTGATAGTTATTAATGATGCTTCTGATGATAACACATCATTAATAGTTAAAGCGGCTGGTTTTCCGGTTATAGATTTGTCCGCCAATTTGGGAATTGGCGGAGCGATGCAGACCGGCTATCTTTATGCCTGTAATCAAGATTATGACATTGCGGTGCAGTTGGACGGCGATGGCCAGCATGATCCCCTTTACATAGAAAAAATAATTGCTCCAATTATTAATGGTGAAGCTGATATGGTTATAGGTTCCAGATTTATTGCGCACGACGGTTTTCAATCAACCATGCTAAGAAGGCTGGGAATAGGGTTTTTTAGAAAGTTTATTTCACTTCTCACCGGGGCTAAATTTACTGACCCTACTTCCGGTTTTAGGGCCTGTAATAAGTTGATTATTGCTCATTTTGCCCGCTATTATCCGTTTGACTATCCAGAGCCTGAAACCCTTGTAACAATGAGGCGAAATGGTTATCGGTTACTAGAAATTCCGGTAATGATGTATGAAAGGATGGGTGGTAGTTCTTCCATTCAATCACTGAAAACGCTGTATTATATGATAAAGGTTACCATGGCTATTATGATAGAGATGATAAAGAATCATGATATAGAGGGGGATACATATGATAGAAACAAGACTACAGTTGTTTCTGATAGTTATTAGTCTGACTTTTTTGATATATATTTTTTCCCTGGTCAGGAAAGAAAAACTGGAACTGAAATATACCCTGGCCTGGTGCCTAATGGGCTTAGTCCTGGTAATGATTGCCGTACAACCTCAGATTGTAGAAATAATAGCTGAACTCCTTGGTGTCGGCTTACCTGTAAATGCTGTATTTTTGCTGGGGATTTTTTGCATACTTGTTATTCTCTTAACTTTGACGGTTGCAATATCCAGAACATCAATCAGAACCAAGCGATTAATTCAGGAAATGGCTATTATGAAGTATGAAATGGATAAAAATGCCCTTTGCCAGGGTAGCCGGGATGTGGATGATAATTGCGAAATCGACTGCAAATAGGGGTTGGGAGGTATGTGTTAGAGTGTATAGCAGTATAATGAAATTTTTATGGTGTTGTTTTTTAACCATAGTATTTTTAGGGGGAATTGTTTCATTAACCTATGCCAGCCCCATCACCCTCGACGGTAAGTTTGCCGACTGGGACGGGCAGGCCTGCATGAATGATCGTGCCTATGATTCCAATCCCAGTGGGGATATTTTGAAGTTTTATTGGGCAACCAATGACAATGAAAGTAATCTTTATTTTATGATTGAACGTCGGGGCTGGGGGGATGAACATGACCCGGTACCTACAATATATCGCTTAAATCTGGATTTAAGCGATAACGGAATATATCATAACGGTAACGACCGCTACCTTCTGATTCAGTATCATCCATTTTTAGATGGATTAGTAGCTATTGATCTATACAAAGGCAATGGCAATTATATGAAGAGTTATTCAGGCAATTGGGGAGAGAATACGCCCGGAGGTGGGCGCAAGTGTGAGTTTAGCGTTTCTATGGATGATTTACATATGTTCCCGGCCCAGTCTATAAGAATGTATGTAGAAAGCTATCATATAATAAATGATCGTTGTCCGGATTCCGGCGATATCCAATGGTCGCCTATACCCATTATGCCGCTTTGGGCTTTAATTTCTATTTTCGTTGTGGCTTTACTTGTTGGCACCTATTTTATCAGGAAAAGAATGAGGGCATGATTTACTGGATTTTAGGCACTTTAGTTTGGGCTTTAATCGGCTATTATTTGCATAAGCACCGCATATGGATTTTTTATTATACCTGGACGGCAGTAGGCCTTACTATCCTGGCTATCCTGGCGGTCAGAAGTTCAGCCGTAGAATATATGGTTGAGCAGTGGACCGGCCTTTTCCTTCATCAAGGGTTAGCTTATCTGGGTATTAAAACTTATATTTTTGATAAGGCGCCAGGAACAGTGCTGGTACTACTGGCGTTGGAAAATAGCTGGACCTGTATTGACATTGATATAGAGTGCTCTGGTTTGCTGGAGTCCTGTGTTTTATTGGGTTTACTATGGTTCTTCCCTGCTTTTAATTATCGGCAAAGAGTTTCCTATACCCTTAGCGGATTATTGGCTTTATTTATTATTAACCTGATACGCCTGTATACCATTGTGCTGGTAATTAATTTTGGAGGAAGAGATACGTTATATATTGCTCATACCTTGATTGGCAGACTGGTTTTCTTCATGCTGGTGATCGTGGTCTACTGGTACCTGTTTACCCGCCCGTCTTTACAACGTATCTGGAGGCAAGATAATGTTTGATATCTTCTGGGAAAGAAGTTTAGCTTTTCTTTTGTTCTGGGGGATCTGGATGCTGGCTCCCCTGGCCATAGATGTAACTATGGCTCTGGTTTACATGGCCATGGTGTATCTATTCCCGGAACGAAAAGAAAGGGAACGTATTTCTGACCTCAGCTATTTGCCCAATGTTTCGGTAGTTGTGCCGGTACATAATTCAGCTGACACTCTTTTTAAATGCCTTCATTCCATAGTGCACCAGCAATACCCGTTGGATAAAATACAGATTATCTGTGTAAACAATGGCACTACCGATGGGAGCTTTGATGTCTTCAGTCAATTTCAGGATACTTATCCTCTTACTAATATGAACTGGATTAATATGGAATCAGCCGGTAAATCTATTGCTTTAAATGCAGGTATTTATGTGATCAAAGGAGATTATATACTCAATGTGGATTCCGATGCCTGGTTGGATGAGTATGCAGTTTTGCGCATGGTGGAAAGCTTTGAACATGACCCTTTACTGGTAGCAGCTACCGGAGGTATCCATATCGACAAAGAATTGGGATTACAAACTCGCCTTGTTGATATCATTCATTACTGTGAGGAGATTGAGTATCTAGTAGCCTTTAATGTTGGCCGCAGGTACCAGAGCCTGACCAATAATTTGTTTACTCTGGCAGGAGCTTTCTCTGCTTTCCGAAGGGATGTAATACTGAAGTCATTTATGTATTCGGAGCGGACAGTATCGGAAGATACAGACCTGACATTTCAATTAAGACAGCATCAGTTGGAGGGGAAAGCCAGGATGGCTTGCATTTCTTCAGCAATTGCTTATGTTGAACCGATTTCTTCCTGGAGCAAACTGTATTCGCAGAGGGTGCGCTGGCAGAGAGGGCAAATTGAGGTGAGTGCCCTTTATGCTAATGAAAAAGGTGATTTTGCCCATGGTTTGCGTAGCTTTACCGGGCGTATGTTGGTGGTGGATCATACCCTGGCTTTTTCACGGATGACCTGGACTTTTCTTATACCATTTCTATATTTTTTGGGTTATCCTCTACCATTAGTTCTGGCTGCATTTGCCGGCTTATATGTATGTTATCTAATCCTGGATTTCCTTTATTTTCTGGTTGCGCTCAGGGAGGCTCCTCCCAACTATCGGGAAAGAGTAAAGAAAATCTGGTGGGTTATATTTTTCCTGCCCATTTATCGTTTTGTTACCTATTGGTTCCGGTTATCGGGAATTCTAATCAGCATGTCTGAACCCGGTATTTGGAAAACCGAAAACCCGGTGCAGCAGTTACGGGAAGCATTGCATAATACTAAGAACGGATTGCTCAACAAAGTAAGGGGTTTGGGGTTAAGGAGTGAGGGTTAGGGCTTCCGACCAGGGTGAAAGGGGTGGAAGGTACTGGAATGCGTAGGGGCGAACCCGTGTGTTCGCCCGTGGTCAGCAATTCTATCCCGGGTTAGTGAGCGGCAGGGCAGACCCATGGGTCTGCCCCTACAATTTATCAACACTGCGGTGGTACCCTGTTATTTATAGTTCCAGAGTGGAAATAGGTTTTAAATCCCCTATCGACTGCGCCTTGATTTTACCCGGGGAAATGGTGTAAAGAACGTTTCCTATATAAAGAACTCGTTTGATATTATTATCGCTGTCATACCAGTAATCTCCGGCTTTTTGGTAATCCGCTGGATCCAGATGGCTTATGCGGCCTTTATACTGCAGTCCCTTTTTTAAATCAATGTTGTAAATGTAGGCTCCCTGGAAGCTGAAGGACCCATAAGCGGGGGTATTATTGTCTTTTACTCCAGGTGCTTTTTCCATTAACGTCACCGGGAAGGCCAGCAGGTTTTTCTCTTTAGAAAACAGCAATGCTTTGTGATTATTAAGAATCTCGGAGTCAGTCCCGCGGTCGCCGATAATCACTTTTGACATTTCAACCGGTTGGTTAACATTGGTAACATCAAATATAGCTATCTTCAGTCCCTGGTAGAAGGCCTGCGGTTCACCGTCCCATCCTTTCATTTCAACGGTATCTTTACCAAAACCTATAATGTGGTTCTCATCGTAAGGGTGCAGGTAATCACTGTATCCCGGTATCTTTAATTTACCCAGTATTGCCGGTTTTTGCGGGTTTTTCAGGTCGATAACAAAGAAAGGATCTACATTTCTAAAGGTCACCATGTAGGCCCTGTCACCCATGAAGCGGGTGGAGTAGATTTTTTCACCGGGAGCTATGTTTTCCACTTTGCCAGCTAATTTAAGCGTATTATCGAGAATATAGATGTGATTTTTGGAGATGTTTGAGCCCTGGCTCCAGACCTCGCCGGTAGTAGTTGCTATACGAAAATAGCCCTTATGCTCATCCATGGAAAACTGGTTTAATATGGTGCCTGGAACCGTACCCCGACCGGTATAGGTACTGCTGGCCCCCTGCAGGGCAAAACGGTATATTTCCGTCTTGAGCTCAGGCGGCTCAGGTTGGTTCTGGGGAAATGCACTGTCCTCCAGCAAAGGCTGCGCAGGGGGATATGAAGTCAGAGCAATATACAGGTTAGCGGTAGAAGCGTAAATATTATCCCCATTCCCCAGGTAAGTTTTAATATCTACCCTCTGATCCAGGTTTTCGGTATTAACTGAAGCCACGATAATATAGGAACGGTAAACACAGTCAGGGAAATAATTAATTTTGTCACAGGATATAGGCTTAAACTCCTTACTAACCGCCGAATCACGGTAGGAAGGAAGGATTATGGGGTCACCGGGGCGGTAGTAGGGTATACCGTTATTGCTTACCAGGTAGAGGCTGGAGCCTATTTTACGGGTTGAAAGGCAGTTGCCTTCCAGCTCAATTTCCCGGCTTACAGTTATCTTGCTTTTATCCTTAATATTATAAATTATAGCTTTGCAGGTCTGAGGGTTGTACTGAGGTGGACCGGGATATATCATTTTTTTTACGTTATTAACTGGTTGAGGGTTATTTTTATTGGAGTCACCAATTACAATCAGGTGTTTGCCATCAATATAAATATCGCGGGGGTTAAAATTGTTATCAAAACTGATTTTTGAAACCAGTTTCATTTTATCAGCAGGTACCGCTTTTACTACGCTGAGCTGTTTGTCTTTTAAGGTATAAATATAACTACCGTCAGTCTTTACTATATCGGCTTCATCTACACCTTGAACCTGAACATTGGTCTCTGAATAGTCAGATTTGTAATTGGCAGCAGGGGCACGCACAGGCGATGCTGCCTGGTCAACAGCGAACTCCTTCATGCTATTCTCCATTGTCACCATATTACGCCCACTATATATTCCTGGCTGTTGCAAGGTAGCAGACTGGGATAGTAGTTCCTCTAATTTTTCTACCGTTCCTACTACCGGAAGCGGTTGTACCTTATTTATTGTCTTGGGAACCTCGGGTTTTTCAGCCTGGCTGTTAATCGCATAAACTACACCACATATCCCAAATATCATAAACATTAGCAGCAGACCTGATAAGAGCAGGTGCTTATTATTTCCAACCCGCATACAAATCCTCCTTTATGGTTTTAATTCTATTTACGTTGTCTGGTGGAAAAACTTTCATGAAGTGAGGGGAGTTAGGGTAAGTTAGGATACTTCCCTCGTAACCAGGGAACTTAGAACCTGTAGGGGCAAACCCGTGTTCGCCCGAGGGTAGGCAGTTAATTAGCCGGCAAGGGTAGGGTGCCCCGATGGGCAGACACATGGGTCTGCCCCTACAATTTTCATCCCTAACCTCTATATCTAGACTCCTTTGCTCTTATGCCCTCATTGCTTTGTTTGCCCCCAAGTACAGAGGATTAAACAGTTGCAGAGGCGAATAATCATGTTATACAGCTATATTGGGAGGTTTTGACTTGTCAAAAAAACTTTGGACTATTATTTTGCTGCTGCTCTTCATATTATCAGTGCTGGGTGGTTGTAGCCAAAGCAGCAATACGGTTAAAGAACAGAATGTTTTGTCCCTCGATAATAAAAAACAGGAGAGCGAAACCGGGCAACTGGAAGTTTGTTTTATTGACTGCGGGCAAGGGGATGCCATTTTAATTAAGACCCCGGCAGGTGAGTATATGCTGGTTGATGGGGGGAAAAGTGAGGAAGGAGAAAATATAAGCGACTTTCTGCGTAGTCGGGGAGTAAAACAACTGGCAGTTGTAGTGGGCACTCACCCTCATTCAGATCATATTGGTGGATTGGCAGAAATAATAGACAGCTTCCCGGTTGAGAAAGTTTTTCTGCCCCGGGTTACTCATAATACCAGTGCCTTTGAAGCATTGCTTAAGTCGATAAAGGGGAAGAATTTAAAGATTAACACTGCCCGCCAGGGGGTTAAAATACCTCTGGAAGGAATACAGGCCCGCTTTATAGCTCCGGTCGGGGAAAGCTATGACGATCTTAATAATTACAGTGCCGTCATTAGAATAGAGTATGGTGATAGCTCATTCGTGCTTACCGGTGACGCCGAGGAGTTGGCGGAAAAAGAAATGCTCCTTGGTGGTGAAAAATTAAAGGCTGATGTTCTTAAAATAGGGCATCATGGAAGCTCCAGCAGTACTTGCCCGGCCTTTTTAAAAGCAGTGGAGCCGCAATATGCAGTAATAATGTGTGGTGAAGATAACGACTACGGTCACCCTCACCGGGAGACTCTGGCAGCTTTGGAGGCCGCGGGAGTAAACGTTTACCGCACTGATTTAAATGGAACTATTATTATGACGAGCGATGGCCATAGCATAAATATTAATACTGTCGAAAGTAATAACCAAACTCCAAAAAAGCCGCCGGAACAAAAGCATAATAATATTTACATAGGTAATAAAAACTCATTAAAATTCCACTGTAGCAACTGCAAAAGTTTACCGTATGAAAAAAATCGGGTTTATTTTACTACCCGGGACCAGGCTATTGAGCAAGGGTACTCACCCTGCAGCAAATGCCAGCCATAAGGAGGGTTATTATGCGAGCTGTGATTGACCGTTTTGAAGGTGAATTAGCGGTAATGGAATTTGAGGATGGTTATAAAAACATTCCCCGCAAGATGTTACCGCCTGAAGCCCGAGAGGGAGATGTATTAGTATTCCAGGATGAACAGTGGAGGGTAGATAAAGGGGCAACTCGTAATAGTAAAGAAAAAATAGAAAAATTAGCCGAAGAATTATGGGAGGATTAAAATCATATAATTGAGGGTATGGGGTACACGCAAACCACATAATGCAAAAAAGAAGTTAGGATTAGCTTATTTTTTAAAAGTTCTGCATTCTTAGCATCTAATTGGAACTTTTTCTTATTAAAAATCTACATAAACTCAATTAGGATACACCTATTTCCCCGTCTATTTCAGATTAATGCAGTCGCAAATCTCCCCAAAACACCATATTATGGTATAGTAGCACAACAGTTTATACTAATAGGGCTATTGCTAAGGGGGGATACAAATGCAGATTCACTGGGCACCTTCACCCAATTATACAGGTGGGCGCCGGGGACGAAAAATAATTGCTATTGTCAATCATATAACCGCCGGGCTTATGCCGGGAACCCTGAGCTGGTTGCGTAACCCTGTTGCCAAAGCCAGCGCTCATTATCTAGTGACTAAAACCGGGGTAGTTTATCAGTTGGTCAAAGACGAGGATACTGCCTGGCATGCGGGAATAGTTAATAAACCTGGTTGGACATTATATGACGGTAGCAATCCCAATTATTATTCCCTGGGTATCGAACACGAGGCCCTGGCCGGGGAGTCACTTACAGAAACCCAGTACCAGGCTACATTGGAATTGCACCGGATGCTGGTAGAAAAACATAAGATTCCCGTAGACCGCAACCATATTATTGGCCACTACTATCTGGACAGTGTTAATCGTAAAAATGATCCTGGACCTGGTTTTCCCTGGAATCGGTTATTAAACGATTTGGTGCGGCCAAATACGGGAGATAGTTCTCCCAAAATAGTTATAGAGGCCGGGAATAATATCATAAATGGTTTTTTACATGAGGATAGAGCATATGGACCGGTAAGAGAAATAGCAACCACATTGGGATGGCAGGTGGAATGGCTGAATGAGGCTCGAACTGCTGTGCTATTACCACCAGCGGATGAGGCTGAGAATAAATCCAATACTGCCCGAGTCGTTATAGCCAGCCATAGCATAACTATAACTATATTGGGTGATATGGCCTTTGCCCCGGTTAGGCAGATGGCTGAAGCTATGGGCTATAAAGTAGACTGGGATGGAGAGAATAAAACCGTAAAAATTAGGTAGGGGAGCTACTACAGTAAAATCTTAATAGCAGTAAAAAGACAAAAATAAAGAGGGTTTTAAACCCTCTTTTTTTCTTATGGTGCGGATGAGAGGACTCGAACCTCCACGATGTTACTCGCCAGATCCTAAGTCTGGTGCGTCTGCCAATTCCGCCACATCCGCATTAATAATCGTACACGCAATATTATACTCTGATAGTACCGTTATTTCAACTGACTTTTTTAACCGCTCACTTTTCCAGCACGGGTTTTATTATACAGATAATCAGGTAAAATAGAGTAGTGTAAACAAAGATTATTAAGGAGAATTATTATTTTGGAAAACTATCATGCCCGGAGCGTGGCCATTTACCTGCTGGTCTGGTTCCTACTGGCCCTTTTTTACAACAACCTGTTCCAGCTTACGTTAATGTTAGCTGCCGTAATCCTTCTTAATTACCGCCTGGACCGGCTGGGTTCATTAAAAAAAATTACTTCCTTTATATTACCTCTGGCGGGGTTGATTATAATAATTAACGGCCTGTTTAATCAAAACGGGAATATTTTGTTGACCAGCCTAAATATTTTCAGCTATACCTTACCCATATATCGGGAAGCTGTTATTTATGGTGGGGCTATGGCTATAAAACTCATTGTTATTCTAGCCATTTTTACAGCTTTTAATATTCTTATCCCGGTAGAAAGGCTAATGGATATTTTCGGTCCCTATAGCAATCGTTCCATTCTGGTAGTGGCAATTTCAGCTGCTTTGATACCAGATATGGTAAAGAGAGTTCATTCTATCAATCAGGTGCAAAGATGTCGTGGATTACAGGAACCGGGAAAAGGACTGCTGGAACGCAGCCGTAACTTAGGGCCTTTATTCTTAAACCTGCTGCGGTCCTCATTGCAGGCATCAATGCAGATGGCAGAAGCTATGCAGGCCAGGGGTTACGGAAGCAGTAAAAGGCGTAGCATCTATCAGGTGCAAAAATGGCAACGACGGGACTGGTTGCTGCTTATCCTGGCCCTGGTGGTAATGGGATTGGCCCTGGTCGGCTGGTATATTGGGTACAGGTATCATTACCGCCCCCTGGAGCAGGTTAGCTTACCCGTTTATAATTGGGAAGTTATGGCCCTGTTCTGTTTATCCCTGCCCTTCCTTAAAGGAGGGCATATATGGTCGTAAGAAAAACAGCGTGGAGCTAGCAGACAATATAGGTAGAGTAAAGTTCGGTGGTAACCCAAGTTAGTGTGGTTAATTATAAATTAAGAATTTTGAATTTTTAATTAATGTAGAAATGCTTCCGCATTTCCCTTTATTATAATTAACGTAATTATAAGTTCTATTTTATATGACAGTTGCCGTGTGTCTTTTAGGGTACGGCTTTCGGGTATGTGGGATTAGTTTATGAGAAGGGAACTACAGTCATTGTCACTGAATAAGGTTTTTGAGTTAAATAATTTTACCTATTATTATCCCCGTCATTCCAAGCCAGCCCTGGGTCAGGTTAGTATGGAGGTAGGTGAGGGAGAGTTCCTGCTGTTGGCGGGACGCTCGGGTAGTGGTAAATCCACCCTGGCTCGGGCTCTCTGCGGGCTGGTTCCCGATTTTTATGGGGGGAGCGTTAGTGGGGATATTCTTTACCAGGGTGTTCCTCTGGATAAATGGACAAAATCCTCATTAGCCAGGCAAATCGGCATAGTCTTTCAGGAACCGGATAGTCAACTGTTGTATAGAAATGTAGAGCGTGATATTGCTTTTGGACTGGAGAATCTGGACTTGCCTAATTCATTTATGCAACGGCGGGTAGCGGAGATGATGGACTTTCTTAATCTTAATTCTCTGAGGAAACGTGACAGCAGTACTTTATCCGGGGGAGAAAAGCAAAAGATTGCTCTGGCTGGTGTTCTGGCCATGAACCCCCAGGTATTAATCCTGGACGAACCTACCTCCCAGTTGGACCCGGTGGCAGCAGGTGAGTTTCTTAAACTTGTTAAGGATTTAAACAATGAATTTGTTATTACCATTATTCTCATTGAACAGAGGTTAGAGCAATCATTTATCCTGGCTGACCGGATTATTGTACTGGATGGTGGAACTATTGTTTTTCAGGGAGAAAGCAGGGAAGAGTTACGCTGGGCAGCACAACAGAATTATCCCTTGGTACCTGTTATCCCGGCAATATTTACCGGATTTACTGATAAGGACCTGCCCTTAACAGTTAAAGAGGGACGAAAACTGCTGGCAGGGTTCTCAGTCAAACACCATTCCCAGTTATCTACTTGGGAGGATGAACAGCTTAAAATTAGGCATTTACAACCCAAAGCCGTTGGCAAAACTGATAAAGAGACGTATTCAGGGGAAAAAAACAGAAATCCCAGTGGTGATAGGGCCAAACCCCTGGTGGAAATAGAGAGGCTCAGTTTTACCTACGCTCATGGTGAACCAGTTCTAAGGGATGTGAAGCTGAACATCTGGCCGGGGGAATGTGTAGCTTTAGTAGGTGCTAACGGAGCAGGTAAGAGCACTTTGCTAAAAGTCATGGCCGGTTTACTGCCTGCTTTTAATGGTTATGTTAGGGTAGGAAACTATAGTGGAAAAGAACTTAAGGCTGAAAAAACAAACTGTCTATTAGCCTATTTACCCCAAAACTTGGACAATTTCTTTCTGGCTGATACAGTATCCCAGGATATAGGATTAAGCAATCAGATAACAGCAAGTGATGCTGAGTTCTGGCTGGAAAAAATGAATTTACAGGATTTCCGGGAGGATGACCCTCGAAAACTTAGTACCGGGGAGAAACACCGGGTGGCCATGGCAGCACTGCTGGCTGCGAATCCGGAGTTGATTTTACTGGATGAGCCCACTACCGGTATAGATGGAGAACAGAAACAAGAGATTGGAAACCTTCTTCTTGATTTGTGCCGGCAGGGCAAATCAGTTTTGCTAGTAACCCATGATATTGATTTTGCCAGCGATTATGCCGGACGGCTGGTATTCATGCATAGCGGTACTATACTTGCGGATGGTTCGATCCAGGAGGTTATGGCGGGCAATACTTTTTATACCTCGCAGGCTGCTCGTCTGTTCAGGGGGATTGAACCAGGCATAATAAATAAAACTCACGCCAGGCAATATCTCGGGGCGCAGTTTAGTATGGATAGCCCCTGGGGGATGGGACAGGAAAAGGGGTTGGATTATTGAGTTGGGGTTTTGTTTCTACTGTTATAGCTATAGCTGCTATCATAATGCTATATTTATGGGCTCAGAAAGCAGCTGTTTCCAGTAAAGAAATTGTTCTGTTAGCTGCATTGACCGCCATAGCTGCACTGGGAAGAATACCATTTGCGGCTATTCCCAGTGTCCAGCCAACTACCTTCATAATAATGCTTTCCGGTTGTATTTTCGGACCCCAGGCGGGGTTTATGGTCGGTGCCGGTGCAGCTCTGGTGTCAAACTTTTTCCTGGGGCAGGGGCCATGGACTCCCTGGCAGATGATAGGGTGGGGGCTGGTAGGTGCAGGTACTGCTTATTTCTACCGTTTGTGGCCGGGAAGTAAGCCGTTTGGCCTGGCCTTGCTGGGGTTAATTTGGGGTTATATTTTTGGTTGGATACAAAACCTGGGCTTCTGGCTGGCCTTTGTTTATCCCTTAAGTATTCAGTCTTTTCTAGCCACCTATGCTGCCAGTATAATTTTTGACAGCCTGCATGCGGTTTGTAATTTCTGCCTGAGTCTGGTCCTGGCTTTACCGGTTTTGAAAATATTGCAGGAATACCAGGAGAAAATTAGTTATCGTGTTCTGCCGGTAGATGACAATACCTTTAAGAAAAAGGAATCAGAATAAAAAAGCAGGTAGCGATGCTACTACTACCAAAAATCACGCTACGATATAGGCGAATACAGGTTAGTGCTCGGCAGGGCAGACACATGGGTCTGCCCCTACACCTCTGTATACCTGGACGGGCGGACACATGGGTCCGCCCCTACACCTTTCGCGCCTTGGTCCCTAACCCCTCACCCCTCATCCCTATACCCCTACTATTCCGGAGAATCCAGGATATTCTCAACTTCCTCCGTATCGCTCCAGTCATAAACGCTATCACCGAGAGAATCCTTGACCTCATCTAAGGCTTCAGGGTTATTCAGGATAAAATCCTGAACACTTATCAGGTCTTTTTTTCTATTGTCTTGCATTAATTAACCACCTCCTTTAGTCTAGTTTTTACCCGGATTAAGCAGGTTAATACCAGATAATTAGACAATAATCACTTGATTTTAAAATCAAAAGCAGTATATGCTTATAATATATGGCCAAAAATTGTGTGCTGTTGCGGAACAAATAAGTTAATAAAACATTATGTTAAAAATAATATTTTAATTAGAAAGGAGGAAACATGAAAGCTTTATTAATGCTATCTCCTATATTCCTGGTATTTCTTGCGACTATCTATTTTATCTGGGCATTTAACAAAAGGACCCAAAAATTAGCAGAGCAGAAAGAAATAATGAAAGCCGGGGATAAAGGAGAATACAAGGTACAATCAATATTGACTCCCCTGGAGAAGCCCAATTCTCGTTATAAGGTATACCATAATATTAAGCTGGGACCGGATGCATTACATACTAATGAGTATGATAGTGTGGTAATTGGGCCTAATGGAATTTTCCACATTGAAACCAAAAACTATGGTGGCGAACGTGGAGGAATCATTGACGTTGACAGCCGGGGTAACTGGATACTGCATAAGAAAAATGGCTATTCCAAAATTATTAGTAATCCGGCTGGTCAGGTAGATTCGCATGAGTATCGTTTAAAAGGGTTTTTAAATAGGGTAGTCGGAGTAAGGAATTTGCCCACCCAGGGTATTATAGTTTTGTCCTGTGATAAAGTTAGTATGCGTTATAATAAGAAAGTCAAAAGCGATATTCCAGTAATAGGCCGGCATGAGTTAATCGATTATATTCAAAACTATAAAAGTGGAAACCTGGTAGTATATCCCCGTACCATTAAGAAAATCTGTAAGAATATAGAAGAAATGAATAGAATGGAACGGGCTAACTAAAAACGGAAGCAGGAGGAATATATCATGAAGCGATTGCTGGTTGTTTTAATGATATTCCTATTTATATTCCCCCTGAGTGCCCAGGCAGCACCCAAGCTGCAAATATATAACCATCCATCTGAAACTCGTCAAAAAGGTCAAATAGTCTGGAAACTATCCGGTCTTGGTAAACCTTCCGAGCCGTTGCTTTTGGTTCCCAATGACAAGTTGATTATTCTTGCCGGAAGCAAAATGCTCTGCATTAACCTGCAGGGCAATTTGCTATGGGAAACTAAAGTCGGTAATGGTAAGATGGGCAACCCCATAATTACAAAAAACGGCTCCATTTTTACTGCTGGTAAAGGTATGGTGGCAGAGACAAAAATTAATGGAGCCAGGGGATGGAATTTTACCGCTTTGCCTGGTGGTAAGGATAAAGAACCCCAGTTAGCAGGGGGACCTAATAACCTGATTTACATGCCGCTGCCGTATGCCCTCTATGCCCTGGATACAGAAGGTCGCGCGGTTTGGAACTTTTCACCCTGGGATAACTCCGATCGCTTCACCATTAAAACTTCTGATAAACGCAGTTTTATGGATTGTGCTGCTGATGAGCAGACGTTTTATGCGGTCTATGCAGATGAAAAAGCTGCTTACAAAATGGTAGCCATAGACAGCAAGGGAAACCTGCTCTGGACTTACTGGATGGGTGACCTTATGGAAGTTAGTATCCTTCCCGGAGAGCGGGGACGAGTATATGTGACTGCCACGCTTAAACCGTCAAAGCAGCAAGGCGGAGGCAAGTCTTCATCGGGGAAGTTAAATCAGGGCAGGATATATTGTTTTGACCGTACCATGGGCAAGAAACCATTATGGCAATATAACGTGAAGGTTTCTGATAGGCTAACCGAACCGTTTTTATCCGGAGATATGCTCTACGTTGTGGGCGGAAATAATATATATGGCCTGAATGCTGCTACCGGAATTTTAAAATATGAAAATCGGCTTGCCAACCTGGTTTCAGTGCCGGCCATAGATGAGAAGAGTAAACGGATTTACGCCGGCAGCAGTAAAGGTACTTTATATGCTATTGGCAGTAATGGCAGATTAGACTGGTCCCGTGAACTGGAGGGGGCTATTGAACAGGCTCCATTGCTGGGAGCAGATGGCTATATTTATGTTTGCACCCAAAAAGGGAACTTGTATAAAATACGTGATAATGCCAGCGGAGTATCTGCTGCTGCGAACAAGTAATGGCTTGAAAGAGCAGGGGAAGATAGCCGGAAGGAGATTATATCGTGTTCAAAGTATCAACCAGAATTATGCTTCTAGTCCTGCTAGTTGTAGCTCTAACTTTGACTTCGCTCCAGCCGGTCAATGCTGCTCTGTTCACAGATCTGGAGGGTCATTGGGCCTGTGAGCCGATATGCCGCGCCAATGTAGTAGACCTTATAAATGGTTATCCGGATGGAAAATTCCGGCCCGAACAGAGCCTGTCGGAGATGGAGGCCCTGGTTCTATTTATGCGGGCAGCAGGATATAATCTGGATAAAAATAAAAACAGCCGGGTTAAAAATCCCCCGATAACTACAGTAACTATCCCGCAGGTTTCCTGGGGGCAAAACTATCTTGACCAGGCGGTGGCAGACAACTTAATTGATAAATCATGGCTGGCTGATTTTAATGGTAATAACCCTATTACTCGCGCTCGGACGGCAGGCCTGTTATACCGGCTGTTGAGACTGCCCGAAAGCGGCAATGAGGGAGTAACATCATTTAACGATTTGAACAAAGCGCCACCTGAATACCTGAACAGTATAATGGCCGTTGCCGGGGTCGGTATTATGAGTGGTTTTGCTGATGGCAGCTTTCATCCCCAGAAAGGCTTAAAAAGAGGTGAAGCTGCTGCGCTGCTGGATAGCTTAATAAAAGATAATTGGCTGCAATCAGTAACTAACCGGCAGTTGGAAGGCTGGATACCAAGAATAGATTTTAAGCCTAATCCCCCAGAGATTGAATTGCAGACTTTACAGGGCAGTAAAAAGTATAAACTGTCCTCGGAAGTTAAGTGTTTTAAAAATGGGAAAGAGTGTCCCTACCAACAAATTTTGCACTGGCGGGTTATTATTCATTTAAATAATAAAAAACAGGTTGGCTGTATAACCCTCTTAGAAAAAAGAGCAACAGAAAAAGAAAACAAGATAAGGGGAACCATTAGAGCTGTAGCCCTGGGCCAGGATAGCTTTTTAACCCTGGTAGATCTATATGGGAAGGAACAGATTTTACCCCTGTCCTGGGGGGCTGAATTGGGTAGCGGAGAAAAAAAGAAAACTAAAGGTTTCCAGGCCCTGAAACCTGGCACATTTGTAGATGCTTACCTTTCTGCTGACGAGGTTACAAAGGTAATTGTACTTCAAACCAAAAGCCTTTCCGGAAATGTTGTTAGTGTAACCGGAAAGAGGCTGGAACTGGAGAACAAGGGCTCTAAAGGAAATCAGCCAACCTGGTTTAATTACTGGGATCGAGCCCGGACTATTGATAAGGATGGCCGCAGCGACCATGTATTAAGGGGTGATAAGGTAAAAATTACCTACCTGGACCCGGACCCCGAGGGTATCGACGATGAAATCCCATTGGAAATAATAATTACCGGTCGGCCACAATGGAAGAAGGTTACGGGTGAGGTGGAAGGAATAGCCGGTAGTGGAGAGGTGCGTCAGGTGATTCTAAAGAAGAACAAAAACTATACCCTGGATGCAAACGCAACCGTATGCCGGGAGGATGGGAGTGCTATTACTTTAAGTAACATCAATCCAGGTGATAAAGTGGAGGCTATGGTAGACGGTGCCGGTATCATAATGAAACTAATTTTAAAGAATCCACCGACCAAACAAACCACTTAGGAATTCTATGATAAACTAATGGGAAAGGTGTAATAGAATTTTAAGGAGTATAACCAGGGAGTAAGAATATGGATACGCTAAAACATTTGAACTATTTTTATGATATTTTAATGGAACTGCAATCTAAAACTGGAACTCGTATTCTGGCTACCTGTAATATTCGTATGGAGTGGCCCCAACAGGGAGTTTACTTCTTTTTTGAACCGGGAGAGCTGCGTGATAACGGCAAACAGATGCGGGTAGTCCGGGTAGGGGTGTCCCAATCTTCTGAAAGCCCCCAGAGCCCTTTATGGGATCGCTTACGAGAGCACCGGGGAACAATCAGCGGTAAATTTTCCGGAGGCGGGAACCACCGGATGTCTAATTTCCGCTATTATGTAGGCAGTGCGTTAATAAACCGCGATAATGTAGTCTGTCCTTCTTGGGAAGAACTTGAATCTTATAATACAAGCATCAGAAAAGAGGAACATCCGCTGGAGATGAAGGTCAGTGATATAATAAGCAATATGCCCTTTTTGTGGCTTTCTACTGAGCGCAGTTCTCGCCCGGATCAATTAAACAAGTTTATTAAACGTAATGCCGTAGCGTTACTTAGTAATTACCATAATCAAGTTGCCCTGGATTCACCTTCCCCGAACTGGTTAGGGCATTATTGCCCGAATGATGCCATTCGTCTTTCGGGATTATGGAACCACCGTAGTGTAGATGTAACTTGGAATCCCAGGTTTCTAAACTACCTGGAAAAACTGGTACGGCTGGTGAAGTAAGGTATAGCCATAATATTGCCGAAAAAGTAAAAGCGATAGCTAGGAGTGATATTTTTGAAACCCAGACCGAGTAAAACCGACTATTATCTGAATATTGCTCTGGATGTTGCGGCCCGCGGTACCTGCCTGCGACGTAATTTTGGTGCAGTAATTGTTAAGGATGATGCCATAGTATCAACCGGATACTCCGGAGCCCCCCGGGGTTTGCCAAATTGCTGCGATTTGGAAGTCTGTGAACGGGATCGTCGGGGAATACCCAGCGGGGAAAGATATGAACTGTGCCGGAGTGTGCATGCCGAAATGAATGCCATAATTAATGCAGGAAGGGATAAAACTCTTGGTGCTACCCTCTATCTATCCGGTTTTGATGTTAAAACTGGGGAATTAATTGATGCCGAGCCCTGTTTTTTATGTAAAAGAATTATATTAAATGCAGGCATTTATAAAGTAATCTGCCGGACTAAAGACGGGAATTCATGGGCGGTTATGCCGGAAGGACACCCCGACTACCAGCAATAGTAACAGGGAAAGGAGAGTGTGGGATGATTTATAAGCTTACTCTGTTAAGAGATTTACCGGAAGCAAAAACGGGTTTTGACTTTTATCTCCGGGGAGGTCTGGCTTCCCACGATGGCGAAGAATGGTTTTCCTGGATTACCCGGGAACCAATATATGCTCGCCTTTACTGGCTTTACGTTGAAAAGAGAGAAGATTGGGTACTGGTAGAGGAAACTGATATTCCCGATACCCGTTATGAATTGCAGGATAATTTTCCCAACAATCGCCTGGTCTCATTTAAGGAAGCCCTTGATGAACAGGGTTTTCTGTATGATGAAAGCTTTAACGGAATTAATAATATCCGCTGTTGCGATGAACAGTTAAAAATGCTGGGAGCTACCAAAGCTGACTGTATTTATTGCAGTAATTGCGGTAAAGCGGTGCAGGATGCGGTCAATTACCTGGTGTGGGGATTAAGAGATGTCCAGTCACCACGAAGAGCTTATTTTACTGAATTCAGCTATGATCCCTACCGCAAATTCATAACCGGATTAGTTAAAGATGAGAACCTGAAAAAGGGATAGAGTACCATAAGTCGGCACCTGGCAGTTACAGCCAGGTGCCGTTTATTTTCTTACTTCTTATCATAATAGTGTATCCAACCTGGTCCTCGAGCCAAATCAGGGTTTACCTTCGAGCCTTCCGGAAGTGAATACCTTAATGCCCCTGATGGACACCCGTCAACCGTTTTTATAATCGCATAAGGATCATCACCGTCAATATTTACCCAGGGACGTGCTTCGGTATTAAATACCGTGGGCAGGGTGGAAAAACAATTGGTATCATGGGTACATTGTTCAGGGTTCCAGTAGACCATAATATCAGAATTTTGGTAAATCCTTTGATAATTGTCAAGCTTGAAATCATATGTATTATTAGGATTGGCCCCTGCCTGAAACTTTAGATCTCCCTCCAGCAAACCATCTCCCCCCAGCACGGCTCGGGCAAAACGTTGGCCAAAATCATTAGCCTGCTCCAAATCAGACAATGTCGGCTTCATACGTACCCGTAAACCGGGCATTATTTTCATCCGCAGCATCCTTAGCCGCGACTCTATAATGGGTACGGCCTCACCACTCCAACCATAAGCCCCAAAGGCTGCTGCTACCTTACCACCATGTATTAGCGGGGATAACCGAGTAAGCAAATCCCACACCTGGGGAGGAGCATCTTTATTAATAGTCGGTGAACCAATGAGCACACCGGAAGCAGTTTCAATCTTACGGGCTAATTCATTGGGGTCAGCAGTTAACATATCATATACTTTTACATTTAAAGCGTCATCTGTATTCAGGCCCTCTTCAATACTGGCGGCCAGTTTCTCGGTATAGCCGTGGGCACTAATCCAGGCCAGTATTACAGTGGGACGGGTATCTGTGGCGGTTGTTTCTTTACTCCATTCCCGGTAAAGGTTTATATAGTAATCCAGGTTTTGCCGTAATACCGGACCGTGCCCGGGACAAATAATATCTATATCATATCTTTCCAGCCGGTCTAAAGCCCTCTGCATAGGAATTTTAAAGGGTCCCAGTATATGCTCAAAATAATCCCTCAGTTCTTCAGTTAAATCCTTATCAATGAGGTCATTAAACAAGCGTTCATCAGGATAGTGGCTGCCCAAAGAATCACAGGAAAACAGCACTTTGTCTTCTTTAACATACGTATACATAGTATCTGGCCAATGCAGCAAGAGGGCATTTATAAAATGCAGGGTTTTACCACCCAGGTCAATCTCACTGCGGTTACGTATCATTTGATAGGGAAAATCGCAGTTACAAACCTCGCGTAAAAACTCTACTGCATTTGCGTGTCCTACTATGGTTAACCCCGGTATCAAATTAAGCAGTTTTTCAATAGAGCCGGCATGGTCGGGCTCAGTATGGTTTACTATTAAATAATCAATCTGTTCCAGGTCAACTACCTGCTTGAGTCTGGCCAGGTGTTCCTCGAAAAACTCCTCCTTAACACTATCAATAAGGGCAATTTTTTCCTCTCCACGGACTAGATAGGAATTATAACTGGTGCCATATTCAGTTTTCATAATGATGTCAAAGACTTCAAGTTCGGGGTCCAATACCCCAACCCAGAAAATATTATCTTTAATTTGCACTGCTGCCATTTTTCCCCCTCCTCTATGTCTATATTAAATGGCTTTAGCGGGAGGCACAAGAACAAAGTACTACGATACTATTTTTGTATTAGCACTACGTTGTTTCAGGTGAAATAATACGTCTTCCCTCACCCCTGACACCTCACTCCAACAACTAGTCAGATTCTATTCAAAATTATTTATTAGATAGCTTTATTACAATTCCTATTTCCATTTTTATTTGCTTGCTTTTTCACAAAGTCTCCCATATCATAGTCTTAATCAAAGGAAAGGGGGAATAGTATGCAGGCGATTAAGATGAAAGATGATGTTTATTGGGTTGGGGTACGTGATCCGGAGCTTAGAATCTTCGACCTGGTTATGACGACGGATTACGGAACCAGCTACAATGCGTATTTAATCAAGGGAAAAGAAAAAACTGCCCTGATTGAAGTTTGTGAAGACAAATTTTTTGATGAGTATGTGGACAAGATTAAACCCCTGGTTAACATTGCCGAAATCGACTACCTTATAATGAACCACACTGAACCTGACCATTCCGAGGCCGTAGCCCGACTACTTGATTTAGCCCCTAATCTAAAGGTTTTTGCCAGCCAAACTGCTCTGCAATTTCTAAAAGAAATATCTAACCGTAATTTTACCTCCCACGAGATTAAGGACGGGGAAGAGCTGGATTTGGGTGGTAAGACCCTGCGCTTTATCAATGCACCTTTTCTCCACTGGCCAGATACTATCTACACTTACCTGGTAGAGGATAAAATACTATTCAGCTGCGATTCATTCGGCAGCCATTATCCTGACGAACGCCTTTTTAACGACCTGATGGAAAGCGATTTTGTGGACTCATATAAGGACTATTTCGATGCTATTATCGGGCCTTTTAAACCGTATGTACTGGAGGCCCTGGATAAAATTGCAGATTTGCCCCTGGATATGGTGGCACCGGGGCATGGTCCGGTTTTACGTAAAGATATAGATAAATACGTCGATCTTTACCGGCAGTGGTCCCAGCCGCCGGCAGCAGGAGACAGCGAGCGCCCCAAAATAGTCCTGGCCTATATCAGTATCTATGGTTTCACCAAAATGTTAGCCGACACCCTGGCTGAAGGGGTAAGTAGCATAGGTGATTTCGATATTCAGACCTTCAGCCTGGTAGAGGATAAACTGGAAGATGATGAACTGCTGGACCGTATTGTTGCTGCTATAGCCGATGCCGATGGATTGCTCCTGGGTTCCAATACGGTAAATGGCGATGCCCTGCCCCAGGTATGGAAACTGTTGGGGCGGCTATCTCCCATCACTCATGGCGATAAGGTAGCCATGGCATTTGGCGCCTATGGTTGGAGTGGTGAGGCGGTGCCCAGTATTGAAAATCGGCTGAGAGCACTGCGCATGAAGGTTTTACCTGGTTACCGGGTGAACTTTAAACCTTCAGAGCGTAATCTGGAAGATGCCTTTAACCTGGGTATGGATTTTGCCCGGGCGGTACTGGAAAAGAAACAGGACCAGAGCCAGACCCGCTGGCGCTGCCTGGTTTGCGGCCATATTCATGTAGGATCAGAACCGCCCGATATCTGCCCGGCATGCGGGGTGGGTCCTGAGAATTTTGTCCGTGAAGGGATAGAAGACGAGTTTATTAATGATACTGAAGAACGTTATATTATTATAGGAGGCGGAATTGCCGCTCTCTCGGCCGCCCAGGCCTTGCGCAAGCGCAACCGTACCGCTAAGATCATTATGCTCAGCGAAGAAGGCAACAGGCCCTACTACCGCCCCGCACTGTCTGACCTCTTAAGCGAGGACCTGCCCGAAGACCGGCTCTATGTCTTTGACCAGGGCTGGTATGAGGAAAATCAGGTTGATTTAAGAACTGACAGCAGGGTAGTTAAGATTGATACTGTTGACAAAACACTGAAGATGGCATCCGGCGACAGCATAGAGTATGATAAGCTCATTATTGCCACCGGAGCACGAAGCAATATACCACCCTTTAAAGGTACAGATAACCAGGGGGTATATTCCATGCGCAGCCTGGACGATGCCCTGAAATTGAAAGCAGCCATGAAGACGGCCAAAAAAGCAGTTGTAATTGGCGGAGGAGTACTGGGGTTGGAAGCAGTCTGGGAGATGATTGGCAGTGGAATTAAAGTAGCTGTGGTCGAATTTAACCAGAGACTAATGCCCCGGCAATTGGATGAAGCTGCTTCCCTGCGTTTGCAGGAACTGATGACTGATCAGGGAGTGCAACTATGTCTGGGAGTAGCTACCGATGAAATACTAGGAGATGGGCAGGTAACCGGAGTTAAGTTAAACGATGGTACCGTGCTGGAGGCTGATTTGGTCCTGCTCTCCACCGGCGTACGTCCCAACGTAGAACTGGCCCAGGATGCGGGGATAGAAGTTGCCCAGGGTATAGTAGTTGATGATAATATGCGCACCAGTGTAAGCAACGTTTATGCTGCCGGTGATGTGGCTCAGTTCGGGGAAAGGCCGGTAGGATTATGGCCGGTGTCCATGGAAATGGGCCGGATAGCCGGAGCCGCAGCTGCCGGTGATTGGGTGGAATACAAACAACCATTGATTTCAACCATGCTGGCAGCCTTTGAACGGGAGATATTTTCCATTGGTGAGGTTAACCTGCCGCCGGACGAGTGCCGCATAGTGGAAATAATAGACCCGGTAGAGAAATATTATAAGAAGAGCTATATAAAAGATGGTGTGCTGGTAGGGGAAATAATCATTGCCCCCAAAGTTGATACCAGCGAATCCATGCGTAACCTGGGACGTGACAAGAGCGGTAAGAAACACTACAAAAGTTGGAAATGCCGCCTATGCGGCTATATCCATGAAGGGCCCGAACCCCCAGATATTTGTCCGGTATGTGGTGCCCCTAAAGATATGTTTGACCCAGTAGAATAAACAACAAACCCCGGCCTCTGCAAAGGGGCCGGGGTTTATTATAGGGAATTACTTACTAGCGAATATAAACTTTAACCGTTCTCATACCCCAATTATTAGCCTCGAATTTAGAATCAAAGAAGAGGTCGATCCGGTTGCCCTGGATAGCTCCGCCCTGATCAGCAGCTATAGCTTCACCATAACCCTCCACATAGAGTTTGGTGCCCATCGGAATGACATTAGGGTCAACGGCTACAACCCCACGGCTCAATGGGATGCCAATATAGGAAGGCTGTCCGGCGTAAGGATAGTTTTCTTCGGCAGCTTCTGTATACCCTGTTGCCACCATGGTAAAGGTTCGGGTGTATCCACGAGATACCTGGGGCTGCGCTTTTCTTTCCGGGGTAGAAACCCGGCGAGTTGGTGTAAAGTTAGATGCAATCTGCACTTTCTTGACGGGCTCTTTTTGCTGGTTGGATGAGCTAATTAAGGTAATTTTCCTGGCCTCTTGCTTTTCTTTAACCATGTTATCGAAGGTAAGAATCGTTTTATTGCCGGAATTGATATCCATCTGAGCCACCTGCTGTTTATTTTCGGTCCCAGGTATACCAGAAGCCCCAGTCTGAATAGAGGCCAAGCTAAAAACTGCAAATGCCAACATTATAACAACGGATATTATTTTATTTTTCATAAAAGTCTCCTTTCTAAACTGATTGGGGACTATCTGCCAGCCAAGGCTTTAGTAAAACGTCGTACAAAAAGTTTAGCAGTTTGGCACCGGGGACAGCAAACAGCCTGAAATGCCTGTAAATGGGACATGTTATTCTGAGAAGGAAGCAAGCCGGGCATAATGCCCTATGCTCAGCTATCTTTTACGATCCAGCCAGAAGGGATAAATAACCATTCCGATTGAAATTTTCCGCTTGTTAGAACTTAAAGAAGGGCAAAAACTGATAGTGGAAGTAGAAAATGACCGGACAATAATGAAACCACGACCAGAGAGTTTAAGCAAAGCCCTTATGGGTAGTACCCGTGGATTATATGGTCGTAACGCAAGCGAGGTTGACGAATATGTAGAAGCGGAACGTGACACATGGCCAGAATAGAACAATTTGTTGCAGATATTTCCACACATACCAATCTTATGCTGGACACTAATACTATATTTATTTAACCCTGCGTAGGTGCGCAGTCTCAAGCTGTAACACATCGACCTTAGCTTCGATGCGGTCTAAGGTAGACATTATACGCTCGTTTACATCGTTCTGTACTTCCCGGGCATCAAATAATGCCCTAACTTTTTCCGTAAGCTCATTTTCCATGCGTACCTGTGATTGGCGAATGTCTTTAAACTCCCCGCTCAGCTCATTAACTTGCTTTGCGATCATGTTCTGCCCCTGTTGCATGGACTCCAACATTTTTAAAATCTTTTCCTCGTTATTCATCATCTTTCCTCCCTCCCTTGTCCTTTAAGGCCCATATAATCGTTATAGCCGTCTCTATATCATTCTTGGCGGCTTTACGCCCCAAGCTTTTGGATCGGTTGTCCGGGGAGTGCTTTTCAACCTCCCTAAGGTTGATTTTACCAGTTTTTTATCTTTAAAATCAATCGTTTCAAGCAACCGATAGGCGATGGTAAATAGGGTGCATGACTTACTACCAACCGTTACCCATCATCCACTTCCCGGCATTTCTTAAATCCCACAAATTATAGAAAGATATCATATATTTAAAGGGAAATAGCAACCTATGTCAAATTCCTATAGGAAATACTGCCATAAATTTATTTGCAAGTTATTTAATGACAATATTATGTTGCTTGTATATCTTAATTGAGACTTTTGCATAATAGCAAAAATCAAGTTCTTTGAAACTACAATATGGTATTAGAGCATAGTAACCGGTTAAATTTTGGTTAATATTGCCTTTATCATCAACAAGGTTAATGGATTTGTCTAA
>Ga0209510_1000230_pt1 | contig 81884 bp, 68 predicted proteins | sample BiotimSIPDNA_FD_185749 | JGI IMG/M metagenome (GOLD analysis project Ga0209510, IMG submission 185749) | Anaerobic biogas reactor microbial communites from Washington, USA - Biogas_R1 time_0 SIP DNA (SPAdes) (version 2) | ecosystem: Engineered > Bioreactor > Anaerobic > Unclassified | place...
TTTTCTTTTTAGGTATTGCATCAATATTTTCAAAGATCGTTATTCTATTCACTAAGCGCCTTGCCATCTGCAAAGCGGGTGCAAAAATACGCATTATTCTATCCCCTCCAAATATTTCCTGACTAAATTTTGTGAAGATTTTATGCCCCGCAAATCAAGATTCTACTAATCAATCATATAATCATGGAATATTTTTTGCAATCAATTAAAGAAAAATCAAAACATGCTACCCGTATGCATCAAATAGCACATTTATATCTCGATTACGTATATTTGAAAATCATTGTTATAAACCAATTGCTAATAAGCCAATATTATGAAGGCATTTTCAAAACTCAGGATATTACACATGACATTGGCAGCAACCATCTTGTTTACGATGGTTTCATGTGAAGATGACGAAGTCCCCAAAAAGGACAATAATAGTCAGGGAGTCGACATTGTTGAGATCAACGGTTTCATATATACGAATATGAATATATATTACTACTGGAATCTGGATATGCCAAAAATAGATTATCGTACAGAGACCAATCCTGAAATGTACTTCTATAAACTGCTAAAGCAACCTGAGGACAAGTACTCTTTTATTACTGACGATGTTGAGGAATTAGAGAAGTATTTTGATGGGGTTGTAAAAAGCCCCGGGTATTCAGTACAGCCATACTTTTTCAAACAGGGTTCCAGGCAGGTAATTGTCTTCATAGAATATGTGTACGCCAACTCTCCGGCAAGCGAGGCCGGACTGAAGCGGGGAGATATGATATACAAGATTAATGACCAGATTTTAGACGATCAGAACTACATAACGTTGTTAAGCCTTGAAGAAAAAGTTATTACTCTTGGTACTATCGTCCAGGGAGAGATAGTCGAGCTTTCTCCCAAGGTTACAGTGAAAGACAAGGAAAACCTCGTTCAGAACCCAATAGTGGCTACTAACATTATCGAGGAGGGCGGACATAAAACCGGTTATCTTGCCTATACCAGCTTTATTGCAAACTATGATGACCACCTTGCAAGTGTTTTCCAACAGTTTAAGGCAGCAGGAGTGACTGACCTTGTTTTGGACCTACGGTACAACGGTGGCGGTTATGTATCCTCAGCTCAGAAACTTGCATCTATGATTGCACCGGCCTCCGTTAATGGTGAAGTTCTTATGTATCAAAAATTCAATTTCCTCCTTAAATCAATCAATGACACCCTGCTTTTCAAAGTAGACAAGGCTTCTAACCTTGATCTTGACAGAGTATATATCCTTACTACAGGAGGAACAGCTTCAGCAAGTGAGATTATTATCTATGGCCTTGAACCCTATATGGAAGTCATCCAGATTGGAGAAACCACCTATGGCAAATACCATGGTTCGATCACAATTAGCGATGACGACATCGAACCAGAAAAACGCAGACACTCATGGGCTATTCAACCCATTGTAATGGAAAGTGATAATGCAAACAGCAGTATTGATTATCTAAGCGGCATGCAGCCTGATTTTGAAATGAAGGATAATTATTACAACGCTGACCTCGGTGATCCGGAAGAACACTTCCTTGCTGCTGCACTTGAACATATTTACACAGGTACAATCAGTGAAGAAACACTTAAAACTGTAAGTCTGAAAAGTTCCGGCATTATATCTAAGCCAGTGATGTCTCTCGTGAATCCTTTGTATGGGACAATGCTCGTGGAAACTCCATCACTTGATAAGTAACCTGGTAAAGTGCATAACTAAGCATAAAAACAACAGCCCCGATCTGCCTATCGGGGCTGTTTTTATTCTCTCTAATTATCAACCTTATCACTAGCGATTTATAGTCTGTCCCTTATTGTTTTGAAAAATTTTGAAGCAAAAATAAAGTCGTTAAGTTCCTTATTCTCGCTGTGCAGTATTTCTTCCTTAGATCCTTCCCAGTACTTCTCTCCGTTGTAAATAAAAATAATATTCTCCCCAATACCCAAAACAGAGTTCATATCATGGGTATTTATTATAGTGGTTATATTATACTCCTTGGTAATCTCATGTATCAGTTCATCAATCACTATGGCAGTCCGGGGATCAAGACCGGAGTTGGGCTCATCGCAAAAAAGATAACGGGGATTCAAGGCAATTGCCCGTGCAATTGCCACACGTTTTTGCATACCTCCACTTATCTCAGAAGGATAAAGGTGGTTGACATTAATCAGATTGACCCTGTTTAGACAAAAATTTGCCCTTTCCCTTCTTTCCTCCAAACTCATTTCGGTAAACATATCGAGAGGAAAGCGTACATTCTCCTCCACTGTCATTGAGTCAAAAAGTGCCGACCCCTGAAAAAGCATGCCAATCTCCTTCCTAAGATCACCTCTTTCCTTATCTGACATTGCTGTGAAGTTTCTCTTATTGTAATACACCGAACCAGTATCGGGCTTATGCAGACCAACAAGTGATTTAAGCAACACTGTTTTCCCAGAACCGCTCTGACCTATTATCAGGTTAGTGCTTCCTGCCCTGAAAACTGCATTTATATCCTTTAGTACGACCTTGCCGTCGAATGATTTGTTTATATTAACCGCCTCTATCATGCCAGCATCAATTGAGTAAGTACAAGGTTAAAAAGAAGGATCTGAATACTGCTTACTACAACAGCCTTGGTGCTGCTTTGCCCCACCTCAAGAGATCCGCCCAAAGTATAATATCCCCAATATCCGGCTATTGTTGTGATTAGAAAAGCAAAGACCGTTGATTTGATTAGAGCATAAGTAATATAGAAGGGAACAAAGGCATATTGCAATCCATAAATAAAATCTGCCGAGGTAACTACATCTGCAGTAGTACCGGCCACCCATCCTCCAAAAATCCCTACTCCCATACTAATAACCACAAGTACCGGCATCATCAGAATCATACCAATGACCTTGGGTAATACAAGATACCCGGCAGAATTAATCCCCATCACATCCAGCGCATCTATCTGCTCAGTAACCCTCATTGTTCCGATCTGCGAGGCTATATGAGAACCAACTTTGCCTGCCAGGATAAGTGAAACTACAGTACTTGAAAATTCAAGCAACATTGTGTCACGAGCACCCACACCAAGCGTATACTTAGGTATAATCGGAATCTCAAGATTGTATGCAAGCTGAAGGGTAATAACAGCACCCATAAAGAACGAGATGATCACTACTATCCCTACCGAACTTAGGCCAAGTATCTCCATCTCCTTGCCAATCTGCTTCAGGAAGATACGATGCTTCTCAGGACGGCGAAACACATTACTGAGAAACAAAGCATAACGCCCCAGATGAAAAAGAAAATTCATATTTCGTATATTTAAAGAAAACCTGGCTTAAAACTTGAGGTTCCATTTTACGGAAATGATACGGCAAAAGTACCAAGCACATTACAAATATTAGTAATTTCGTTACATAAAATACAATATTACCAAATAAAACAAGTAAAATGAGGAATAACACTTATTGTGTAATTATGGCCGGAGGAGTCGGGAGCCGATTCTGGCCATTAAGCAAAAGCTCCACTCCAAAGCAGTTTCTTGACATCCTGGGTACAGGTAAAAGTTTGCTCAGGCAAACTTTTGAGAGATTTCTCCCTATTTGTAAACCGGAGAATTTTCTTATTGTTACCAGTTCCGAATATGGATCCAAAGTACTTGAGCAATTACCCGAGATTTCCCCGTCTCAGGTACTAAAGGAACCCTTCCGTCGTAATACAGCACCATGTATTGCCTATGCTAATTCATGGATACGAAGCAGGGAAAAGGATGCAAATATCATCGTCAGCCCGGCCGACCATTTAATAATAGATGAACAAAACTTCCTGGCTTCTATTCAAAGAGGCCTCGAGTTTGTAGAAAACAATCAGGCTCTCCTTACGCTGGGTATCAAACCTCACAGACCCGAAACGGGTTACGGCTATATACAGGTGGGCAATGGTCTGAAAAATGAACATCCTTCATTTTTTAAGGTAAAAACCTTTACTGAGAAACCCAATGCAGAACTTGCAAGGGTATTTTACGAAAGTGGAGAGTTTTTCTGGAACAGTGGAATCTTCCTATGGAGACTTGAATCCATCGACAAGGCTTTCGCTGAAAGCCTGCCAGACATACAGTCATTGTTCAGAAAACTCGACAGTGAAATTGGCAAGCCTTCAGAGACACAAGCCCTAAATGACATCTATGTAGATTGTCAAAACATCTCAATCGACTACGGCGTGATGGAGAAAGCTCAAAATGTCTATGTCCAGACTGTCAGCTTCGGTTGGTCAGACCTTGGGACATGGTCCTCTCTTTATGACTACTCCAACCTCGACAAAGACAAGAATGCATTAATAAGTGGCGATGTTCTGCTTTACGAAACATCAGGCAGCATTATCAACATACCTACCTCAAAGGTCGCAGTTATAAAAGGCCTAAAAGACTATATTGTAGTGGACTCAGGCGAAGCCTTGCTAATATGCCCCAAAGACAGTGAACAACAGATCAGGCAGTTTACAAATGATATAAAGACCGAATTCGGAGACAAGGTGCTGTAGCAAAAAACAAAAAACCGGGCAAAAGCCCGGTTTTTTTTATCTCATACAACATCGAGAAAACAAATTAGAACTCCCAGAGATCATGTTCGAAGTTGAAGATCTCATTCTTGATTCTTTCTGACTCCAATCTTGCATCTACACCTACTGCATAACTTTCAATGCTGCGGTTGTCATACATATTGGCTTCCTGTACTATGTAGCTACCAAAGTAACGTTTGATAAAGATATCATCGAACGAACGACGTTGAGCATCATTTCCTGCATTAAACACTTCATAACGTGCCAACAGGTTTCTGGCTTCAGGATAGTTAATCCAGAAAGTCTGACGCCTTACTACCTCACCGTTTTCGTCAACATATTCACGAATTGGGCAAAGACCAATGATACGAACGTCCATACGTGAGTAGTTACGATCGAAGAACCACACCTCCTTAACCATTATTTGCTTCACTTCTTCAACACGAACTTCACGGGTATAGGTTACCTCTTCGTATAAATTGGTTTCGGGGTTGAAAATTTCACTTACTTCATCAGTAGCCCCCATTCTCTCATTTACCATCTCATAGCTGATAGGTATTTTAAACTCATCATCATTTATTGAGTACACAGGAAGACCCTCATGTTGGATTCCGTAAAGTAGTATACTGATAAGACTGTAACGATCATCCTTAGGAGTTATAGGATAATACAATGGAAGATTCATCCTTTCTCTAAGGTCAATGATTCTCCAAACCCTCTTTGACCATAGAATGTCAGCTTCACGTAGGGATGGATAAGGCACCGGTTTCTTATTACTAACATGTTCCTTTTCCACAATATTGTCTATTGGTTTGGAAGTACGCTGCGCAGAGCTATCACTAACTGATAACGCAACACCCAAAACCACCAGGCCTATGAAATAAATCCACTGTTTTCTCATCGTTGTATTGTTTAAATATTTCCTTATTCAAATTAGTCAATGACCAAAGTAATTGATCCTAATGAGCGACGACGTCCGTCTGGTCCCATCGCCTGAATATCCTGAATCATAACTCTCTGTCCTCTGGACAAGGATCGCATCATATCTTTCTGCTCCTGCGTAAACAAGTTATTGTTCGACTTGGCATCAACCAGGTAACCATTCCTTAGGATTGCCACTGTAAACTCAGTAACTTTAAATTGAAGGTCAAACTCAAAGTCTTCCATATCTGCAACAACTCCAAGCTGTGCTAGTAACAAAGCTTTTGGAATTGCACCATCCCTCTGATTATTAACCTTTGCAACCGGGTCAGGTATCCTACGGATACGAAAATTCTTCTTTCCAAGGTTACGTGCAGTAGTGCCATTTACTTTAGCAGAAACAGAAATCACAGCTTCACGTCCTGCGGTACCGGGGGCCGGTTCTACAATATAACCACCACCTCTACGGGTAATCTTACCGGTGTTTATAGTAACATTTAGATTCTCACTCGGGATACCTGGAACTGATATTTCAACCGGGTTCGCGATACCCTCATAAAAAACGTTCATCTTGGTAGGAGAAATCACGACATTGGGAGCAGAAACCAGGTATTTTCCTTTTATTGGAAAATGACGGTCTGTACCATCAGGACCTTTAATTACAACATCACCTTCCCATGACTTCTCACCTACATTGGATGCAGGCACCCTGTAAATACCACGACCTGCAATTGTCTGCAATTCCGTACCGTTGATAGTTACAATAGGGGGCTGGGTCGTATCACGACCAGCAACCATAATCTCTGCATAATATTCATCACCTTGAATCACATAATCCGAACGCTGTAAAACCAACGCTTCAATGGAATTAAACTTGAATGCATCCTCATCTATACCAATAAATAGCCTGTTTACAACATCCGATTCCATATTTCTAACTGATGTCTGGATCTGGCTTAATATTGCCATAGAAGCAGCCATCGGGATGTGTTCAAACTTTTCACTCTCCCAAGACCTGTTGTCAGGATTATGCTCAGGATCCTTTGTTGAAAGAACCTTTTCAATATTATCCCTAAACTTGTCATCATCAACAAAACTCTTCAGGAGTTCCCGGTACTCATCTATCATCCCCTTCAACTCCTTACTCCTGGCAGCACTCCTTTCAGTTATCATCAACTGGGCGGCAATATCCTGATTACTTACCGACGCATAATTCTCTGGCGTGGCTTCAGGACCATCGGCAGTTCTTACAAATAAGTATTTCAAACTGTCAATATGGCTTACCAGAGCATCTGCCTTCTCCTTAATCTGAAGACTCTTCTGCAGACTTGTCTCCACCTTACTTGGGTTGGTAGCATGAGCCTGATAAAAATCATCATACAAGGAAGCATTTTTTCTCTCTACTGATTCCTTGGCCTGAAGAATACTTCGATCAACCAGAAGAAATGCATTCAATAATTCACCTGATACGTTCAAGGCAAGCATAGCAGTCAGCATGAGATACATCATGCCTATCATTCTTTGCCGCGGCGTTTCAGGACAGTTACCACCAGACATATTCTATTCTCCTTTAGGTTTTAAAATAATCTGTTTATTTACCGCCCCCACTCATCGCGCTCAACATGTTGCCATAAATTGTATTAAGCTCACTAAGAGTCTTAGACAGGTTGGCAACCTCCTGCTTGTATAGTTGGGTATCAGCAACAGACTGGTTTAGATGCTTGCTAATCTCAGTAAGACTATGGGCAAGTTCCTGTGATGAACTAACCTGTGCATTGATGCTGGAAAGTTGAAGTTCATAAGCAGAATTCAAAGAAGCCAACTTTTGATTTGCTTCAGCAAGGCCCTCAGTATACTTTTGGCCATCAGAAGCTATCTTATTCACCTGTTGGCTCATAGATTCGCCTATTGCCTGATATGATTTAACAAGGTTCTCACCTGTTGACTTAATTGTTTCTATAAAGCCGCTTCCAGTCTTAGTAAGTTCCTCAGAGAACTTAGCACCACTGTCGGCAACGATTCTAGCTGTTGATTGGTAACTACCTGCAAGAGCTTCAGCAGATTGACCAAGGTTTGCCTGAACCGATGACAAATCACCCACACTTTTTGCAGCCGACTTCATAGTCTCAAGATAAGCCTGAGTGGCTAGACTGGCATCATTCAACTGGGAAAGCCCACTGGCTGTGTCCGACAGTTTCTTCAGACCCTGACCTAATTGCTCAACTGTTGAAGCATCTATGGAACCTGACTGTATCAATGCAGCCAATTCACTTCCACCGCCGCCGCCACCACCTCCATTGTATCGTGGTTCCAGTCCAACAAGTTCAGGGAATACCAGACTCCAGTCAGGCATTTCATGCGGAGGCTCAAAAGCCGAAAGGAAAAAGATTATTGCTTCTGTTCCCAGACCGGCAATCAACATATAACTAGCACCCTGAAGGTGAAGAATTTTCCATAATGCACCAAGGATAGCAACAGAGGCACCAATGCCATATACCTTGGCCATAATCTTCTTATAGAGGGGGCTAGCAAAAAAACCACTTCCACTCATGACTTTAAATCTTTTAGTGTGGGCGAATTAAGTTAATTTCCAATATAATCGCGGATACACCTGAATCCAATATAGGACTTGGCTGAATCCTGGTATTCATATGTGCGTGTGCTGTTTTGAAGGAAAAGTGCAATATCCTTCCATGAACCTCCACGGATCACCTTACGCTTCATTACATGATGGTCACCGGGCAGTGCATTGTACTGATAGGTTGGGCTGATATCGTGCATAAACACTGGTGAAGATTCATCAAAAGCACTTGATGTCCACTCTGCAACGTTACCTGCCATATCATACAATCCGAAATCATTTGGATGAAAAGAGGCCACATTCATCGTATACATACCACCATCATCTCCGTACCTACCCCTCAAAGGCTTGAAGTTGGCCAGGAAGCATCCCTTATCATTACGTGTATAAAGGCCACCCCATGGGTAAATATTGTTACTCAGTCCGCCACGTGCAGCATACTCCCATTCATACTCGGTTGGCAGACGATAATCCATTACCGGAGGCTGACCCTTAGATGTCAGGAAGTTGTTCAGCAACTGAGAACGCCATACGCAAAAAGCATTAGCCTGCTTCCAGGTAACACCCACTACAGGATATTCATCAAAGCCAGGGTGCCAGAAATACATTTCAGTCCAAGGCTCATTAAATGAATAAGTAAAGTCTGCTATCCAAACCAATGTGTCAGGATATACATTTACCCTATCCTTTAGGATGAAAGCTGAGCGATCATTTATAGGAATAATTTCCCCAAACTGATTTGCAACTTCTCCTTCGTATGAGTTTGTTTCAAAATTATAACGATTAGTACGCTTTGCAGCTTGTTGCAGATCTACCCACTCGTAATCATAGTTCAGCTTACGTGTGTCAATCTCTTTCCTGCGGAAGAATCTTTCATTCTCAGGCAGGAAAAGTTCTTCAAGGATCTCAGCATACTCCTCGTTGTCCCATTCTAATCTGGATTTCCAGTTAATCAAAGGAACATCTAGCGGATTTCCAAATTCATCCTCGGTGAAGAGAAACTCTTCCTCGAATTGCTCACCCAGCATACGGCGAGCTATACTGTCACGTACCCAATATACAAACTGGCGATACTCACCGTTTGTGATCTCAGTCTCATCCATCCAGAATGAGGGGATAGACAAGGTTCGAGTTTGGGTCGTCATTGAATTTGACAGGTCCTGGTCATTCAAGCCCATATTAAAACTTCCTTGTGGAATGAAAACCATTCCGAAAGGATCAGGCTCATAGAATGATCCACGACGAGAAACTCCAACGAGCTCTCCATTTCCGGCATTCCCACAACCGGATAAAATCGTGAGTAAAACGATACCAAGGGCAAGTACTTTTTTCATAGTCTTCGAATATTCTTAATCAGTACTGTTATAGTCAATTTCTTATTTGTTTACAAAAACCTAACACTCTTATATCGCTTATCTCTCTTTTCAAGGGAGAGATCAAATGAATACCCTAACATTATTTCATGGGTACCGTTGCTACCCGCTCTACTCAGGTCAGAGTTGCTTATATCATAACAATAACCAACCCTTATTCCATTAGAAAGCTCAAACCCTGCCATCACTGCCCAGGCTTCCTCAAGCCTGTATGTCACTCCTCCCCAGTACCTGTCCTGCCAGTATAGTTTTACATTCATATCTGTCTGCCAGGCAGGCCCACTCTTCTTTACTAATATTGAAGGCCTTAGCTCTATCGGATTCTCTATAAACTGATAGAAATAGCCAGCCGTGAGGAAAAAAGAACGTGGAATATATACGTTGAGCTGATCATTAAAGTTTGCATTTGGAGCAAATAAATGTAAAAAAGATATGCCGGCATAAAAGTCAGGGTGAATAAAACTCACACCAAATCCCGCATCCGGCGTTATCGCCGTCTGCTTACTTTTAGACACTACAGGATCTGTTTCTGAATGATAATTACTATCTGATGGTCTGAACACCAGTTTTGTACCGTCAAAGGCACTGTTTACAAAACCTACACTCGCCCCAATACTCAGTAAAGACTCATCCAAAAAGTAATGTCTGGAAACAAGACCACTGACTGTGAGCGTATTTGCAAAACCGGCAACATCATTCATTACTATCAGCCCCACACCACTTTTACTGCCCAAAATTTTCATCCCCATATCACCCCCGAAAACCGTTGTTCTGGGAGCATCATCCATACCTACCCATTGGCTCCTGTCCAGTGCTGTCAGATTAGTTCTGCCGGTGCTTCCAGCAAACGCAGGATTGTATACAACCCTGCTAAACATATTCTGACTAAACTGAGGTTCATATTGTGCCAATGCCTCGTAATTCGTGCAAAATAAAATAAAAAACACAAAAGAACCAGTACACAACAATTTTAAATAGGAACAGCTACCTTTAGCTGCATATTTCAAGTCACGAAAAAAGAACTTCCGTAAAGCAATCAAATGCACCTTTAAACCGCTACTGTACTTGATTTTGGACACTAATTCCATATACGTAAACTTATTCTTTAAAGGTTACATTTTTTATCCGGGGTAGGGTTATTTTTTTTATCTTCTTTTGTAATTGTAGAATGCTTTACAAACATCCGCCACCATCTGGGTGGAAGCTCATTCCTTAATGCTGCCCTATAGTCTTCCCGACCACATGATATCCATTTGTTATCAGGAGCTGGAGATTTAACCCACCATCTGTCATTAGAGGTATTGCGACAAAAATACAACTGCTCGTCAAAGGCCTCAACAGGAACCACATACTTCCTGTAAGTGCCTGATGCTTCATCGGGCTGATCCGCAGCTCTTCCAGCAAATCCATCCAGAAAATGCCATACAAGCTGACCAGCTAACATGGCATTATTGTCTCCACTATCGCCTACAGGCATTTCAAAAATTCCTGTAATTCTTACATTATGACAGAGACCTGCATAACGAAGTATCCTGCACATCTCAAACGGTTCAATACCATGACTACTAATAAGGTCATTGCCAAACTGAGGCTGATACCTCATCATCCTATAGTCAAGACTCAAAACATTAGCATCACGAATCAAAGGCTCTACACGATGAAGATTTCCCCCCCTGATATCCCCCAGCCTTACGTATTCATAAAAACGTGAACTAAGGAAGTCAAGTTGAGAAACCGCTGTAAGATAACTCTGAATACCGAAAACTGTAACATCCTCTATTGCCTTATCAAATTCACTAATCAGGTAACCCAACCAGGTCCGCGAAGAGAAATCATCATCCTCGGTATCTATATCAAGCATCGCATCGCCAACTGATAGATTTATCGATTTATTTCCACTTCCGGAGATTAAGCCTTTTGTCATTGGCAGGGAAAGGTCCTGACTCCCTCCGAGCACAATCACGCTTTTGCCATGTTCGATAAACCAAGCTACAGCCTCCTCAAGAGCAAGATACCTGTCATTCAGACTGCTACCTCTCAAATTACCGGCATCTCCTATCATAGGACAACCAGCTGGTGCAGCAAGCGAATACAAATATTTCCTTATCAAGTCCGGAGCTGAGCCACAATCTTTGTTGTCTGCAGAGTTGCGTGCCTCACCTGCTCCAATTAGTACAACACTAAAAGACGTATCCTTAAACCAGTCACTCTGACCCTTGTAAAAAGACACCTTGCCAGCAAGGCTTTCTCCTAATGGGATACCTGCTATTGCTGCGTTACCGTTCTTTTTATATGGCTCAAAATAATGGTCCACATCTATACCCTTTACTTTTTCTTCGTCCTTGCTTTGGGTTTAGCACTTGTCTTTGCCTTTGTCTTGGCTTTTGACTTTGCTTCCTTCTTGCCTCCAGATTTGGCATCACCCTCAGATACTATCTTCCGACAATCCTCTAGTGTCAATTGCGAAGCCTCTGTACCTTTGGGGATCTTGTAGTTAGCATTGTTAAAGCTAATATAAGGCCCCCATCTTCCATTGAGAATTTGCAATTCCGGTTCTTCTTCAAACGTCCTAATTATCCTATTATTGTCTTTTTCCCTTTTTTCTTCAATTAATTCAATAGCCCTCTCAATAGAAATCTCCAGTGGGTCATCGACTCCTTTCTTAAGAGAGGTGAACTTACCATCATGTCTTATGTAAGGGCCAAAGCGTCCTACCCCCACCACAACGGTTTTACCTTCATATTCTCCTAGGGTTCGGGGCAACTCAAATAATTTGAGGGCCTCCTCAAGAGTGATGGTTTCAATATGTTGACCCTTTACAAGGCTGGCAAAGACTGGTTTGTCATCCCCTTCATTGCCATCACCCAGCTGAGCCATCGGACCATAACGTCCAATCCTTACAGACACGGTCTTACCAGTGCGCGGATCGGTACCCAACACCCGTTCACCGCTATTGCGTTCTGACTTCTCAAGTGTCTCCTCCACTTTCTGGTGGAAGACTTGATAAAACCGGGCTATTGAGTCATTCCATTTCAATTCCCCTGCTGCTATGCTGTCAAATTCCTTCTCAACCTTAGCAGTAAAGTCATAGTTTACTATATCTGGGAAATATCTTACAAGGAAGTCATTCACGACCATCGCGATATCAGTTGGGAAAAGCTTGGATCTCTCGCTTCCTGTAATCTCTGTAAGTGTCTTTGCAGTAATCTTTTCTCCCTTAAGGGTAAGAGAACGGACCTGTCGGGGAGTCCCTTCGCGGTCCTCTCTGACAACATAACCTCTTTGCTGTATCGTACTGATAGTAGGAGCATAGGTCGAGGGTCGACCTATGCCAAGCTCTTCAAGCTTGCGAACCAGGCTTGCCTCTGAATAACGGGGAGGTTTTTGCGACCAGCGCTCCTTAGCCTCCAGCATTCCACGTTCAAGCTTATCCCCCTTTTTTATGGCCGGGAGGAAACCTGGTGCTTCCTCATCCTCCCTCTCATGATCGGTCGACTCAATATATACTTTCAGAAAACCATCAAATAATATTACCTCTCCCGATGCCTGGAAAACAAATGGCGAACCACTGACCTTAATATTTACATTTGTCTTCTCGATTTTCGCATCACTCATCTGAGATGCAATAGTACGTTTGTAGATCAGGTCGTACAAACGCTGCTCAGCTGCTGTACCACTAATCGAAGGTTTATCGAGATATGTGGGACGGATTGCCTCGTGAGCCTCCTGGGCACCTTTGGAAGTAGTCTTGTATTTACGGGTCTTTACATACTCCTCTCCCATTTCCTTCCTGATTTGATCAGCAGCCAACCTGATTGCAAAATCGGAAAGATTGACAGAGTCGGTACGCATGTAGGTAATCTTTCCCTCTTCATACAGACGTTGGGCAATAGACATGGTCTGCCCTACTGAAAAGCCAAGCTTGCGTGATGCTTCCTGTTGAAGAGTAGATGTTGTAAAAGGTGCCGCAGGCGATTTGACAAGAGGCTTGCGAACCACCTCATCAACTTCAAATGAAGCCTTCTTGCAGTGCTCCAGGAATTCCTCTGCTTCCTTCTCGGTCTTAAATCGCTTGTTGAGCTCTGCCTTAAATTCATGAGTGCGTCCATCCTCGACTGTTACCATAAATTTGGCTGTCACTCTGAAAGAGGACTCAGACTGGAAACTAAAAATCTCCCTCTCACGTTCAACCAACAGACGAACGGCCACAGACTGAACCCTTCCTGCCGACAACGATGGCTTAACCTTCCTCCAGAGTACCGGAGATAGTTCAAAGCCTACCAGACGGTCAAGCACCCGTCTGGCCTGCTGGGCATCAACAAGATTCCTGTCAATATTTCTGGGAGTTTGTATGGCGTTAAGTATAGCCGGCTTCGTAATCTCATGGAATACAATGCGCCGTGTCTTATCGGGCTTCAACTCCAAAACTTCAGCAAGGTGCCAGGCTATCGCCTCTCCTTCACGGTCCTCATCGGAAGCAAGCCATACCGTATCCGATTTATTCACAAGGGTCTTCAGTTCCTTTACCAACTCCTTCTTTTCCGGGGCCACTACATACTGAGGCTCAAAATTCTTCTCAATGTCAATTCCGTAATCTTTCTTGGACAAATCACGAATATGGCCGTAACTAGACTTAACTACGAAATTTTCACCAAGAAATTTTTCAATTGTCTTGGCCTTTGATGGTGACTCCACAATCAGAAGGTTCTTCCCCTTCCCTTTTCCTTTTTGCTCCATTGCAGCTATGCATTATTACATGAGCGGAATCAGCAGATTCCGCCGGGCAAATTTATAAAATATTAATTACTATGGCCTAAAATAAATCTAAGCTCCCTATATAAACAAAATGAACGTACAAGGATGCAAAAACTTATCTTTACCTTAGGAAAATAAAATATAGCTCTATATTTTCATAAATTTACCACGGAAAATCTATTACTCAATAAACATGAAAGAAAATACACCAAGAGTAAAGAAGATAGTGAAATATATGTACGGCACCTTTATTGCCGGAGTATTATTTCTGGTACTTCTGTTCTTTCTGATATCAGCCGGGGCTCTGGGCTTTATGCCAAGTTTTGAGGAACTCGAGAATCCGGAAAGCAATCTGGCGACTGAAGTATATGCTGCCGACGGAGTACTGCTGGGAAGATTCTTTCTTGAAAACAGGAGCCGCGTTGAATATGATGAAATATCTCCAAATGTAATTAACGCCCTTATCGCAACTGAGGACAAACGGTTTTATGACCATTCAGGTATTGACGGAAGAGGGCTTATGCGGGTACTGGTCAAGACTGTATTGCTCAGGGAAGAGAGTTCGGGTGGTGGTTCTACAATTACCCAGCAGCTTGCCAAGCTGCTCTTTCATACCCCGGCCAAGAGTAAGCTGGAACGCGGCATGCAAAAACTTAAGGAATGGGTTATTGCAGTAAAACTGGAAAGAAGCTACACCAAGGAAGAGATTTTAACAATGTATCTCAATAAGGCACCTTTCATCTATGACGCCTATGGTATAAAGTCTGCTGCCTCAACCTTTTTCAATACCTATCCTGACTCTCTCAAAATTGAAGAGGCTGCAGTTTTGATAGGTATGCTGAAAAACCCATCATTATATAACCCTGTAAGAAGGCCGGAGCTTACCCAACAACGACGCAACGTGGTACTAAATCAGATGATGAAAACCAAGTACCTTACAAGAGCTGAGTATGACTCACTTAAGAATCTTCCTATGGTAATCAACTTTAACCGTTCTGACCATGTTGGCGGTTTGGCGCCATATTTCAGGGAGTATCTAAGAGTTACGCTTACAGCCAAGGAGCCTGCGCGTGAGCATTACGCTTCATGGCAGATGCAGAAATTTAAGGAAGACAGTATAGAATGGGCTACTAATCCTCTCTATGGTTGGGTCAATAAACGACTTAAGGGAGACGGCTCTATCTATAACATTTACCGTGATGGTCTGAAAATATATACAACCATTGATTCAAGACTTCAGTCATATGCCGAACAGGCAGTAATAGAGCACATGTCCACAGACATCCAACCCAAGTTCACCACCGAAAAGAGAGGTCGTGCACGAGCTCCATATACACAGCATATCTCACAGGAACAATATTCAGGAATAATAAGGAGAGCAATTCAACAGACTGATCGTTATAGAATACTCAAAAGCCTGGGTGTATCTGAGGACTCAATAATGAAGGCATTCAAGTCGCCTGTTAAAATGCGGGTTTTCTCCTACAAGGGAGAGATAGACACTATAATGACACCTCTTGACTCTATCCATTATTACAAGAGCTTCCTAAGGTCAAGTCTCTTTTCGATGGATCCGCTTACCGGCCATGTAAAAGCTTATGTCGGTGGTATCAATTATAAGCACTTCAAATACGACATGGCAACTGACGGTAAACGTCAGGTCGGTTCAACAATCAAACCCTTTGTCTATACTCTGGCAATGCAGGAAGGTCTGACACCATGCGATCTGGTACCAAATGTCCCTCAGACTTTCTATCTGCCAACAGGTGATACATGGACACCGCGTAACTCGTCGGACAAGAGATCCGGGGAGATGGTATCACTTAAGTGGGGTCTGGCTCAATCCAACAATAATATTACAGCCTGGATTATGAAGCAGTACAATCCCGAGGCTGTTGTAAGAATATGCCGTACTCTTGGAATCAGAAGTCCAATGGACCCAGTTCCCGCTCTGGCATTGGGTACACCAGACTTCACTCTCAGGGAAATGGTGGCAGCATATGCAACATATGCAAACAAAGGAGTACATGTTGAACCTCTATTTGTGACAAGAATAGAAGACCGCTACGGCAACGTGATTGAGAGCTTCACTCCAAAGAAAAATGAAGCCATCAACGAACATAATGCCTATCTGATGATTAACCTGCTTCAGGGTGTAGTCAATACGGGAACGGGGGTACGTCTTAGATTAAAATACGGACTCAAAGGAAGCATTGGCGGAAAGACCGGTACCACACAAAATAATTCAGACGGTTGGTTTATTGGTGTTACACCTAACCTGGTGACCGGGGTTTGGGTTGGTGGTGAAGAAAGAGATATTCACTTCGATAATATTTCTTTGGGACAGGGTGCAAATCTTGCCCTTCCAATCTGGGCCTTATACATGACCCCGGCATATAATAATCCGGAGCTGCCCTACTCTCTTGAAGATAGCTTCGAGGCACCGGCAGGGTTCAACATAAATCTTTTCTGTCCTGATGAGTATGTACCGGTATCAGAAGAAGAGATTGAGATTGAAACAGTAATGGGTGACGAACTATATTAACAATCAATTTATTACTGCGAAAGGTTCTGCCATAGAATGCGATAATTTATAAAGGCAGGCATTGAGGCAACAAAAATATGAGGCATTCCGGATCAGCTGAATAAGCTCCGGAATGCCTCTTCTATTTTGCCGCACTGCTGTATACGTATCTCAAACTTGTTGAAGTTAATCCCCTTGTTATAACGAGGGATTATTATCGTTTTAAAACCCAGCTTTTCGGCTTCAATAATACGCTGCTCAATTCTGGTTACAGGTCTTATCTCACCTGACAGACCGACCTCTCCTGTCAGACAAAGATCCCGCGAAACAGGCAGATCTGTATTGGATGACAGAATGGCACTCACAACAGCCAGGTCAATTGCAGGGTCGGTTACCTTCAGCCCACCTGCAATATTAAGGAAAACATCCTTTGCAGCCAGTTTGAACCCGGCACGCTTTTCAAGTACAGCCAGTAACATATTAAGTCTGCGCAAGTCAAACCCAGTTGATGATCTTTGTGGCGTACCATAGGCTGCAGTACTTGCCAATGCCTGAACCTCTATCAGAAATGGACGAACCCCCTCCAAGGCAGCACAGATCGCTATTCCGCTCATTTCCTCATCCTGATGGGCAAGCAGCATTTCGCTGGGATTGGTTACCTCCCTCAACCCTCCGCTTTCCATCTCAAAAATTCCTATCTCCGAAGTTGAACCAAAACGGTTCTTTACTGATCGGATGATGCGATACATATAATGACGGTCGCCTTCAAATTGCAGCACAACATCCACCATGTGCTCAAGTACCTTGGGACCGGCCAGACTGCCTTCCTTGTTGATGTGTCCAATGAGCAAAACCGGTAGGTTTTGCTCCTTAGCAACCCTAAGAATAGCAGCAGATGATTCTCGTACCTGGGTAACACTTCCCGGAGCTGATTCTACACCTTCCCTTTCAAGTGTTTGGATTGAATCAATTATCAGAATGTCAGGTTTCTCATTATATATATGAGCGATAATCTGCTCAACCGATGTTTCGCATAATATCAGGCAATGGTCTCCATGATCAGGCAAGAGACGGTCAGCCCTTAGTTTGATTTGCCCCGGACTTTCCTCACCTGATACATATAGCACCTTATACCTACTTAGTCTCAGTGCCATTTGCAGGACAAGGGTTGACTTCCCTATACCCGGTTCGCCACCCAAAAGAATAAGTGATCCGGGAACCATCCCACCTCCAAGCACCCTGTTTAATTCCTCAATACCTGTGTCAATCCTGGGCAGACGTTGTGTATCTATTCCGCTTACCGGGAGTGGCGTTGCCCTGGTTATCTCACCTGGCAAAGGCTGCGACCTCAGACTATTCTTTCCGGTCTGAACGACCTCTTCAACAAAAGTATTCCACTCACCACAAGAAAAGCATTTTCCTATCCACTTGGGAGATTCAGTACCACAGTTACTACAGATATATACAGTTTTAGTCTTGGCCATCTATTAAGTAAGTTTATCTCTCCTGCAATTTACAAATAGTTTCAGACTTGTGAATGAGGTATGGTGATCAGGTATGGACATAAAAAGAGCTTTAACTGCACCATCATGATGGTTCAGTTAAAGCTTATTAGTTTTAACCCTTCTCTATGAAAACATCGCGCCTTCCTCAATTCAAAGAAAGACAGCAGGCCTTTAGATAAGCCTGTTGGTAGCCGTGTCGGGAAAGACAAAGATAGGCTTGTGTCCCTTAGCCTCATCAACCGGAATTATAGCATAGGTGATAATTATTACAACATCACCTACTGCAACCTTACGAGCTGCAGCGCCATTCAGGCATATTACTCCGGAACCTCTCTCGCCCTTAATAACGTAGGTCTCAATTCTCTCACCATTGTTATTATTAACCACCTGAACCTTTTCGTTCTCGAAAATATTGGCGGCTTCCATCAGCTCCTCATCGATAGTAATACTACCGACATAGTTGAGATTTGCCTCCGTTACAGTTACGTTATGCAACTTAGATTTAACAACGTGGATAAGCATGATTAAGCTTTTTTGTAAACAACATTATCAATAAGTCTTATCTCACCGGTATGCACTGCAATACATCCCACAATATAATCGCTTTCATCCCATGAAGACACCTCCTGAAGTGTATTTCCATCAACAATTGAAAAATACTCAGTCTTCAACTCCGGTGTAGCATCGACACTATCAATAACATATTTTACCGTATCCCCAACATTATGAGTTGCGGCAAATTTACAAGATTCAAATAATGTTCGCGCAATAAAAGGCGCACTATTTCTCTGCTTTTCGTTCAAAAGCAGATTTCTGGAACTCATGGCAAGTCCGTCAGCTTCCCTGACTATAGGGCAGGCAACGATCTCCACCTCCAACTTCAACTGCCTTACCATCTCCCTGATCACCGCAAGTTGTTGGAAATCTTTTTCCCCAAAAAATGCCTTGTGGGGTTTAACAATATCAAACAACCTGCTGACTACCTGCGCAACCCCGTTAAAATGACCCGGTCTGTACTTTCCTTCCATCACCTTGTCAATCAACCCGAAATCAAATACCCTGGTATCGGGTTCGGGGTATATATCCTGAACAGTCGGTGCGAAAATAAGTTCACAGCGCGTTTCTGAAAGTAACTTCGCATCCTTTTGAAGGTCACGAGGATAACGTTCCAGATCTTTTGGATCATTAAACTGGGTAGGGTTAACAAAAACACTTACAACAACAACATCGCAATGGCCGGATGCTATTCTTACAAGCGAGAGGTGACCTTCATGCAAGGCTCCCATAGTGGGAACAAAGCCGATTGTTTTCCCTGCCGTTTTTAACTCTTCAACCTTTGAAGAGATTGAAGATGAAGTTGTAATTATTTCCATTAACAATCAAAAAGAAAAACGCGGCAAAATAAAGGAATAAATACCAAACAATAAAAATTAGACATTAAAAAAAACCAAAAATCGAACCCCTCGTGCTAAATATACGGTAATAAGCAAGCAGACACAAGGATAACAGGCTTTGTTTTAGTAGCATATTTTTTGTACTTTTGTCAGAAACTTACATTTTTTTATAGTACAATGGAAAAAAGCAAAGTCCTATTTATCTCCCAGGAAATTACTCCTTTCCTTCCAGAAAACGAGCAATCAGTACTGGCACGCAATCTTCCGCAGGGGATCCAGGAAAGGGGCAAAGAGATCAGAACCTTTATGCCACGCTTTGGTTCCATAAATGAAAGAAGAAATCAACTTCACGAAGTAATTCGCCTTTCGGGAATGAACCTTATTATAAATGATACCGATCACCCACTCATTATAAAAGTTGCTTCACTTCACGCTGCAAGAATGCAGGTTTACTTCATTGATAACGATGACTATTTTCAAAGGAAATACACGACAGCAGACGATGATGGCACTGAATTTGCAGATAACGATGAACGTGCCTTATTCTTTGCCCGTGGGGTTTTGGAGACAATCAAGAAACTTAGATGGGCCCCTGATGTAGTTCATTGTAATGGATGGTTCACTGCACTTGCGCCGGTTCTTATCAAGAAGACCATGCATGATGACCCTTTCTTTTCAAAGGCCAAAGTTGTATACACTCTATACAATGATGCTTTTACACAGCCTTTGGATAAGGGGATCAAAGCAAAAATTAAAGCCATGGGAGTTTCGGAGAAGGACCTGAAATTGCTTGAGGACCCAACATATGCAAGCCTGAGCAAACTGGCAATAAATATGTCTGATGGCGTTATAAAGGCCAGTAGTATAGTGGATCCTGATGTTGAGAAATACGCAAGGGAATGCGGCAAACCATTCCTTGACTACCAGGGAGAAGAAGATTATGTTGATGCTTACAATGATTTTTACGACGCGTTGTAAGTTGTTAGAGCGGAGACAGGAGACTAAATCAATAAAACTAACAAGACTATATGTCAAACAAAATATCTGGGCTTATCAAACTGGCAGCATTAAGCCTGTTGCCTGCTTTTTTCTCTTCTTGTAATAATGACCCTGCAAATATAGGGCTTGATACATTGCCCAAATCGGATATCATTCAGGGTAATAGTATCAGTAAAGCCTTTTATGCCAAAAATGTGATACCCGACAGGGTTATTACTGACAGTCACTCGAGCGGAGCTACTGCTATCCTTGGATATTTCAGCGATCCTATCTTTGGTCCTGTAAAGGCCGACTTTGTTACAGAGTTTTCATTATCGAAAGCAGGTATTGATCCTTTCTATTATGATCCGGATACAAAAGCCCCTGCACAAGAGAAAATGTTTCCTGACTCGGTAATTCTCCGACTTCCATATTTCTATCAGGACTGGTTTGGAAAATTGGATGCCAAACAAAAGTTACAGGTATATGAGTTAAGCGAGAAACTCGAAAAAGCATCTTCCGAAGCCAGATACTATAACGACTTTGAAATAATGGGTAAATACTATGCCAATCTGCTTGCAGAGAAGGAATATACTGTACACGGTGGAATTGGCGATACCCTGACTGACTCAATATGGAATACGTTACAAGGTCTATATCCGATGGAAATAAGACTTGCTGACGAAGTTGCCAACAAGCTATTCAACCTGACATCTGAACAGCTAAGCAGTGATGAGCTTTTCAAGGAAGCCTTTAATGGTCTTTATATAACAACTCCTTTAAATCCTTCATCAGCAGGATCTCTACTGCTGTTTAACCTCTATAACAGGGATGCGAAACTGGTTTTGTATTACCACAAGCAGGTTACCAATGACTCTATAAAAAAATATAACTACGAATTCGTTATAGATCGTTCTTCAAGATTCTTCAACAGGTACTCTCATACATTCTCTGGTTCTATTGTAACCGGAACGACTGATGCTTCGATGTTGATGATCCAGGGACTGGCCGGCAGTTATGCTGAATTTGATATCAGCTCTTTAATATATGAGTGGAAGGATTCCTTGAAAAATAACTCAGGAGACTTACAAATAGGCATAAGTGGAGTAGATCTGATTTTCACGGCTGATACACTTACGAAAGTTGACGGGCTGTTTACCCCGGCCAGCAATGTACTACAGATAAAAATGAAGGACAGCAGGGGAATAATGAAAAATCCCACCTATATAGATAGTGATGGCGATGAAGTTGCAATGTTTATAACCTCTGCTGCTGTCTTTGATGAAAGTAGCCTTAGCTATACATTCAAACTTAATCAGGCATTTTTTGAAGATGCGGCTTTAGGAAAAGTTGAAGTACCTGTTCTATACCTTCAGCTTCCTTCCTCGCAATTCAATTTTAACAGGGTAGTACTATATAATAATGTGGCAGCAGCCAACCCTGTGTTTAAAGTGAAATATGTAAAGCACAGGAGGCTTGATTAAACTCTCAGGAATTCCTGAGAGCCATAATCCGGCTAATGTATTTCCCTACTATATCAAATTCCAGGTTAACAACAGTACCCGGTTTGATTTGATGGAAATTGGTATGGCAATAAGTATAGGGAATTATCGCAACTGAGAAGCTGTCTATACGGCTGTTTACCACTGTCAGGCTAACACCGTTCACGCAAACTGAGCCTTTCTCAACAGTCATATATCCCTGTTCTGCCTTAGCTTTATCAAAGTCGTATCTAAAAGTAAAATACCAGCTTCCATCAGCTTCCTTTACTTCGGTACAAACAGCAGTCTGATCGACATGGCCTTGAACTATATGGCCGTCAAGGCGGCCATTCATTGGCATGCTACGCTCAAGATTGACCTTATCCCCTATTGAAAGTAAACCGAGATTTGACTTTTGTAAGGTTTCGGCAATAGCTGTAACAGTATAAACATCGCCAACAGTCTTTACAACCGTAAGACAGACTCCATTATGCGCTACGCTCTGGTCTATTTTAAGCTCGCTGGTAAACGAACTCTTCAGGCTTATATGTAGATTGCCCTCTTCCCTTTCCAATGCAACAACTGTTGCAGCCTCTTCAACTATTCCGGAAAACATATATTCTGGGTTTAATCAATTTCGGCTTTAGAACAACCGAATTATTTTATTTGCTAATTTAGTAACAATTTCTGAAACAGTTAAACTGAGGTTATGATATTAGTAAGCGGCGGCACAGGATTGGTAGGTTCACATCTGTTATTTCTTCTCACTGAAAAGGGCTATCCTGTCAGAGCAATTTACAGAAATAGAAAAAACATCAGTGAAACAGAAAGAATCTTCAGGTTCTATAAGGAAGATGCACAGCAACAGCTTGATCTTATAGAATGGGTTGAAGCAGATGTTACCGACTATTATGCCCTTGTTGATGCACTGCAAGGTGTTAAACACGTATATCATGCTGCTGCCAGGGTGTCATTCAATCCCGGCGAATCTGAACTGATGCTTCAGGTAAATACCGAGGGGACGGCCAATCTTATGAATGCCTGCCTCCAGGTAGGCATTGAAAAAGTCTGCTACGTTAGTTCGGTTTCCTCCCTTGGCAAGAATCTTGAAAGCAACATTATTGACGAAAACGTGGAATGGCAACCTGATGATTACCGCTCTGCGTATTCATACAGTAAGTTCAGGGCCGAAATGGAGGTGTGGCGCGCATCCAAGGAAGGACTTCCTGTAGTAATAGTCAATCCCTCCGTTGTAATAGGTCCGGTAAACTGGAAAAGAAGCAGTGGACGTCTCTTTTACTCTGTCAAAAAAGGGATGCCATTCTACACTAACGGAGGTGCAGGTTTTGTCGATGTGCGTGATGTAGCCCGTGCTGCTGTAATGCTTATGGAGAGTGATGTGGTCAACGAACGCTACATCCTCAACAGCGAAAACCTGACATACAAGGAATTCTTTACCATAGTAGCAAAAGCACTTGGTAAACGACCTCCCTTTATTAGAGCCAGTAAATGGATTACAGAACTGGGATGGAGAATTAATCTTGTATTATGTGCCATTGCAGGCAAGGCTCCAGCTATTACCAAGGATACAGCCCGAACTGCACACTCAGTATCATACTACTCAGCGGAAAAGTTTTCTACGCAGTTTAACTATAAATTTCTGCCGATAAGTGAGGCTGTCGAGAATGCTTCAAGATGGTTTAAGAAGCAGTAAAGGTCTCTATCTGTAAACAAACACCAGCTCAGGAGCTCCCTTGTGCTTGCGTCTCTTCAAAAATTTAAATCCCAACTTGCCGGCCAGGGCAAGTGAGGCTTTGTTTTCAGGATCCGACACCAGTCTGAGACGGGACTTTTTATCTTCATCCAGTGCATCAACAAAAGCCCTTACTGAACGGACAGCAAAGCCCTTTCCATGGAAGGCAGGGTTGAAATGATATCCAAGATAGTAGTAAAGACGCTTTCTCTCAATAGTGATTACCCCTATCATCTTGTTGTCGGGTTGCAGATAGACGCCATATTCCTGTATGCGGCTCTCATCTGCCTGCCTTACCAGACGTGCCATATCCGCAACCAGGTCATCACTGGTAATAGGTTGAAAATCATCGTACCTGGCAACCTCAGGGTTCCCAAAAATCTCAAGATAAGAATCGGCATCGTCAAGGTTGATGTCTCGCACACAAAGTTCCCCGGCTATTATCTTCATTATGCCTGATTTATTCCAACAAAACATCCAAATAGGCTGGAGGCTGGAGCCCAGGTCAGAGGCTTAGGTATTCCAGACCAATATCTCTTTTGCGGAAGGCTCCTTTGATATCAACAAAGAGTCCGTTTTCAACACAAAGATTTTTGAACTCTTCATCGCTTAACTTGAGGAATTCGTTGTGGTTGACGGCAACCACAACAGCATGGTATTTGCCTGTTGGTGCATCAACAAGTCCAAAACCGTATTCTTTTATCAACTCTTTTGATGAAGCATGCGGATCAACAACATCAACATTGACACTAAAAGATTTCAGCTCATATACCATATCGGCAACTTTAGAATTGCGGATATCACTAACATTTTCCTTAAAGGTAGCACCCATAACTAGTACTCTTGAGCCATTGATTGCATGACCGGCTGAAATCAGACGCTTTACTATCTGGTTAGCAATATACGATGCCATATCGTCATTGATCATGCGTCCACCATTTATAATCCTTGAGTGAATACCTAGTTCGTTAGCCTTGTAGGTCAGGTAATAAGGATCCACACCAATACAGTGTCCACCTACAAGACCAGGAGAGAACTTAAGGAAGTTCCACTTTGTACCTGCTGCTTCAAGCACCTCGTAAGTATTAATATTAAGCTTGTTGAATATAAGCGAGAGTTCGTTCATCAACGCGATATTGACATCACGTTGAGTGTTCTCTATAATTTTAGCAGCCTCGGCAACTTTAATAGAACTGGCCTCATAGATACCAGCCTTAATAATTGCACCATAGACCTTGGATATTTCCCTGAGAGCCTCCTCATCGCTTCCGGATACGATCTTTAAAATTTTCGTTAGCGTATGCTCTTTATCACCCGGGTTAATGCGCTCAGGAGAATAGCCTACCTTAAAATCCTTATTGAGTTTGAATCCTGATTCTCTCTCCAGGATTGGGACACAGTCATCTTCGGTGCAACCAGGATATACAGTTGATTCAAACACAACATAGTCACCCTTTTTCAGCGCCCTTCCAACAGATGTGGTAGCACCCAACAAAGGCTTGAGATCAGGCAGTTTGTGTTCATTAATAGGAGTAGGTACAGCCACAACATGAAAACTGGCCTTTGCCAAATCTGCTGGATTGCTTGTAAACTCGATATCACAACCTTCGAATGCAGATGCATCCAATTCGTTGCTGGGATCTATATGCCTGCGCATAAGTTCGACCCTTTCGCTGTTTAAGTCAAATCCTATTACCTTCATTTTACGTGCAAATTCAAGCGCAATAGGAAGTCCTACATATCCAAGACCAGTTACGGACAATACTGCCTTTTTCTCAATTAACTGTTGAAACATAATCTCCTTTTTGATTTTATGAGGGGCAAGTTACAAAATTGCCTTTACTAAGACCGAAAATAAAATCCATGCTTTGATGAACGTCATAAATCGTTATATACACCAAGCTCTTTGATGCGGTCAAGCAACGAAACAAAGAAGATTTCTTCCTTGTTCAGTGAATCCTTTACGACCTCCATCGCAAAAGGACTCATGTTCTTCAGGTTGATAACAACCTGTGAATAAGGTCTGCTATTTGTGTACAGATACCTCCACCTTATTGCATCAGTGCCTTCAGCACTAAACATATAATACCGGCTACCAAGCTTTGACCACAAATGGCCTGATTGCTCCTTCTTTAAGAAACCCAGTCGCTTACCGTCTCCGTAAGTACCCTTGTTGGTATGAACAAAATTCCAAAGTATATAAAACTGGGCCCTCCTGTAAAAGGGAACCTTTACGGTACCTTTAGGTAACTCCCAGAAATATCCGTCCTTAGACTCCTTAAGCACACTGCTGTCAAACCTGTAATGAATCCCTGCAGGCATCTTCCTGTAGTCAAAATAGAACTCCGGACTATAGCTTTCCATGCCATAGGCTGCTGAAGAGTCCACCTTTATCCCGTTTTGCTTAAGGGCTGCTGCAATCTTTCCAAAGGGTTCGACTCTGTATCCCCCGGCCCGGAATACCCTGACCTTGTAGTCAGGGATAGTCTTCCGGGCTATTTCCTCAAGTAGAATACGGCACTGGGTGATACAACCTGTAATAGTGTTTATATCAGTTTCATCTTCCTCGTCCCAGAGGCGGTGAATTGTAAAACGATTGTATGAGAAGTGCCACTTATTGTTCTCCCACCTGGCATCCAACCAGTGTGGATGAATGTTCATCTGAATATCATGGCCCCTTTTCAGGAGAACTGACACCTGCTTATCAATCAGCTCACGGTCAAAACGAAGGTCGGGAACTTCCCGTTCCAACTCCTTTAACCTGTAATAATGCATCACATCAATAAAGACCGTCATTTTTGACCCACTTGGCTCCAATATTTCCATCAAGTGGTTTAACGGCCGGATCATACAGTTCTCAACGGTACCTGCATCATCCCCGAAAAACAACTCATAGTCAACCGATAGTAACAGAGGCTTCACAAGCATAAAATTATGCATAATCTGTCATAATTGTCAGCTTAAAATACGCCAATCTTTGAATTTGTATATAATGCCTCTTACAATCCAAATTCCTTCTTTATTGAATCAACGTAATCAAGCTTCTCCCATGTAAAGAATTCAACTTCTTTCTTAACCTCCTTGCCATTCTCAATGAAGGTAACGAGGTCCGTATATGGCTTGCGTCCCATATGCCCATAAGCAGCAGTAGCCTCAAAAATCGGGTTCTTTAGTCCCAGGCGACGTATTATCATACCAGGACGAAGGTCAAATAGCTTCTGAACATGGGTGGCAATTTCACCATCAGTCAACTTAACCTTTGACGTTCCATATGTATTGACATATACACCTACAGGCTGAGCCACTCCAATAGCATATGCTATCTGAACAAGCATTTCGTCTGCCACTCCAGCTGCCACCATATTCTTGGCAATGTGACGTGCTGCATAGGCTGCTGAACGGTCCACCTTGGAACAATCTTTACCTGAGAAAGCGCCTCCACCGTGGGCTCCTTTGCCTCCATATGTGTCAACAATAATCTTACGACCTGTAAGTCCGGTATCTCCATGTGGACCACCAATTACAAATTTACCTGTAGGATTGACATGGAGGATAAAGTCCCTGAACAAACCGGCAATTGAAGAATTAAGTTTTTTGATTACCCTTGGGATCAGAATATTCTGTACATCTTCCTTGATCTTTGCAAGCATCCTCTCCTCATCGTCATCAAATGGATCGTGCTGAGTAGACACTACTATAGTGTGAACCCTTACCGGCCTGTTATCATCTGAATATTCCAAGGTCACCTGCGACTTGGAGTCAGGTCTAAGATAGGTCATTTGCTTAGCCTCACGACGTATGGCAGCCAGCTCTAAAAGCAACAGGTGTGACAGATGAAGTGCAAGTGGCATATAATCCTCAGTATCCTTGCATGCATAACCAAACATCATTCCCTGGTCACCAGCCCCCTGATTCTCCTCCGAATCACGGTCAACTCCTCTGTTGATATCTTCTGATTGTTCATGAATAACAGAAATAATACCACATGAACCGGCATCAAACTTATACTCAGATTTGTTGTAACCTATACGCTCAATAACACGCCTTACAACCTTCTGCACCGGAACATAACCACTGGTTTTGATCTCACCACCAACTACAACCAAACCTGTTGTAACAAAGGTCTCGCATGCCACACGTGAATGCGGATCCTGGCGAAGCAGTTCATCAAGAATTGCGTCTGAAATCTGATCTGCTACTTTGTCCGGATGGCCTTCTGAAACAGACTCTGAAGTGAATAAATATCCCATAACGAAAATACATTATAGTCTTTTGACCAGCAGGTCAAAAGCTTAGTTAAACAAAATTTTCCAAGGGATTTATAAGTCGATAGGCAAAAAGATGCGTTTTAGCATTTTTTTTGAGTGGTTGCAATCGGCCAAATCCCTCCACTTTTAGTTTGACACAAAGGAATAAAAAAATAATTAAACCAGCGGTATTTTAGATCATAAATATGTCAAGCTTACTGTGAAGTCATTTGCGTCCTTCTAGATAATCAGTACTTGCAGCAGGCTAACTTTGATGCTGCACCCTTGTCAAGAATAAACTCAGTATCCTTATGTTTTTGAAGGAAAGACGCTGGCACCTCAATACCAACTTGCCCTTCAATTGCCTTAGCAAGTATCTCAGTCTTCTTCTCTCCCCATCCCAGTAGAAAGACCTTTCTGGCTTCCATAATAGTCCTGACACCCATGGTCAAAGCTTTCCTTGGTACAAACTCAGCTCCACCAAAATCCCCAGCTGCGTCACTTATGGTCAAAGGATTCAGTGTCACAAGACGAGTAATATCATTAAGCTGAGATCCGGGTTCATTAAAACCAATGTGACCGGCACGTCCTATTCCTAGTATCTGTATGTCAATACCGCCGGCTTCCCTGATCATCCTTTCGTAACCTTCACAGTACTCATTAATCATATGTTCAGCCAAAGTGCCTACTGGTATATGAACATTTGCCCTGTCTATATCTATATGTGAGAAAAGATGCTTGAACATGAAGTAGTGATAGCTATTTACATCGTCAGGTGATATTGGATAATATTCATCCAGATTGAAACTAATCACTTTTTTAAAACTCAATCCCTCCTCTTTGTGAAGCCTAACAAGTTCCATATAAAGTGGTATTGGAGTATTTCCAGTAGCAAGGCCCAATACCGTGGGCAATCCTTCACTGTTCCTCTTATTTATAAATGCAGCAATTTTGGCAGCTACATACCTTGCGCCTTCCTCGGGAGTATCGAAAATTTGAGTGTTAACCTTTGTTTGCTGTCCGACAATAGTTTGATTCTCCATGATAATCAAAGTTTTAGGTTATGGCCAATCTAATGTTTACTAAAATGAGACAAATAAAATAACAAAGGTAAAAGACTGGAGCTAAAGGTGTACCCAAGAGGCCCCAATTTTTGACCAACATCATAAAAGCTTCATTGACTTGCCTATAAGTAAAAATCAACTTTTTTGTTTCTTAAATTTGGAAGAAAACAAATTTGATATATCTTTGCATCCGCAATTGAAAAACGATTTTCTATTGCATTCATTTTTGGTCCCTTCGTCTAGGGGTTAGGACGCCAGATTTTCATTCTGGAAACAGGGGTTCGATTCCCCTAGGGACTACAGGTAAAAACAATTAGAACTTTATTTAAACAATTGAGATGGCAAATCATCAATCATCAAAGAAGAGGATCAGGCAGACCGTTACCCGTAATCTGAGGAACAGGTATTACGCAAAAACTACACGTAATGCTATCAAGGCTCTGCGTCTGACCACGGAGAAAGCTGCTGCATCAGAGCTTTATCCGAAAGTGGCGTCCATGATTGACAAATTGGCTAAGAAGAATATTATTCACAAGAATAAAGCTGCAAACCTGAAGGCCAGTTTGGCAAACCATATTAATTCCCTGGCTTAATCGTCCGGGAAACCGGTCCCTTCGTCTAGGGGTTAGGACGCCAGATTTTCATTCTGGAAACAGGGGTTCGATTCCCCTAGGGACTACAAAAACAGGCTGTCTTTTTAAGACGGCCTTTGTTGTTTTCTTCTAACCCAGTTTCTCTAAGGCAGCAATGAGCTGCCCTTTCATCGTATTCTTAATACTCCGCGGTTTGTTCCCTTTGTCATCATCTACATAAGAGCCGACCATATCCCCATTGCCAATTATTTGCAAATTTATTAGCTTGAATGGCAAAACTTTAACCATGGCTCAATACTCAAAACTTACAATTAAGGACCTTGCAGTGGAGGACCGTCCGCGCGAAAAACTGCTACACAAAGGAATGGCCTCACTTTCAGATGCAGAACTTCTTGCAATACTTATTGGATCCGGAAGCCGAAAAGAATCCGCTGTTGACCTTGCCAGGAAAATAATGGCCGGGTTCAACAATAACCTAAATGAACTAGGTAAGGCTGAGGTGAATGAGCTTACCGGACGCTTTCATGGCATTGGAGAAGCAAAGGCAGTTACAATAGTTGCCGCAATGGAACTCGGCAGAAGACGCAGGCTTGAGGAATCACTCGAAAAACCGACTATCAGAAGCAGCACTGATGCCTTCAACATAATGAATCCACTAATTGGCGACCTGCCTCATGAAGAGTTTTGGATACTTATGCTTAGTCGATCCAACAGACTGATTCACCAGTACAACCTGAGCAAGGGTGGAATGACAGGTACTGTCATAGATGTAAGAATGGTTATGAAACGGGCTCTAGAGACAAGAGCATCTTCTCTGATTCTGGTACACAATCACCCCTCAGGCAATATCAGGCCAAGTGATGCTGACATCAGGATAACAGAAAAACTCAGGGATGCCGGCAAAATTATGGAGGTCCCTGTAATAGACCACATCATTGTCACGGATAATTCCTACTTTAGCTTTGCTGACGAAAATCTGCTATAGTCACCGTGATTACTAATGGACCTAAGATTTCTAAAAAACAAGGAGATAAACAGGGAGCTTTGGGACAAGGGAATAGCTTCCTCCCACCATCCTTTAATCTATGCCGAAAGCTGGTATCTTGATGTTTGCTCTCCGGATTGGTCCGCCATAGTCGACGTCGACTATGGCTTCCTTTTCCCGCTACCAGTCAATCGTTCAATTGGTCTTTCTCTGGTTATGCAGCCCCTGTTTGTCCAACAGCTTGGTATTTTCTCCAAGGAAGTTCCTTATCCGATGACCCTTATAGACACATTGCAAAAAATTCGCTATCCCGTTGTCAATCTCAACGGGAACTCTTCTATGATGGTTGGTTCTGCCAAACAGAGGTCTGAAAACTTACCCGGTATTCCAGAGTATAACTCCACAAAAGGTGTTATATCCCAATTAGGCAGATCTGTCAGACTAAAGGAAAACTGCATTTTGCCTCTTACCAGCACCTATGAGCAGTTGGCCGTAAACTTCTCGGATAATTGCAGACGCAATCTGAAAATATCCAAACAGAAATCATTTGGTACTGGACCTTGCAACTCTTCAGATCAGTTCATTGACTTTACAAAAAAGCACCTGAACTATAGCATCTCAGATAAAGATCTACGTTTGCTTAAGGGAATAGTTGATGAGGCACTACAGCGCAGTTGCGGGTTTATTATTTCATGTGACAATTCCAAGGGAGAGCCCTTGGCCATGGCATTCTTCCTCAATAAATACGGGCGTCTGACCTTTCTTTCGGGCAGCTCTTCGCTACAAGGCCTCGAATACCGAAGTATGTTTGCCATAATTGACAATGTAATCAGAGAATATGCGGGAACTGGTATTATCCTTGACTTTGAGGGTTCAGACCTCTCAGGAGTAAGACGTTTTTACGAGGGCTTCGGATCACAGAAAGAATATTACCCTGCATTTGAAAACCACCTCCTTCTGCGATTATGGAATTTATTCAGACGAGTAAAAAAACAACACAAAAAATCAGGTGTACGTCTGAGTTTTAATATTTCAAACTACCTTTGCAATAAAAACCGATGAAGATCAACATAATTAACAAACCTGCGTCGATTTTCAACCAATTCATAGCTGAATTAAGGGATAGGGACATCCAGACCGACCCCATGCGCTTTCGCCGCAATCTTGAACGTATTGGTGAAATCTTTGCCTACGAAGTAAGTAAGGTTCTTAGCTACAAAGAAAAGGACATCCAAACCCCGCTGGGAATAGCAAAAGAATCCGTTTTGACTGACAATGTAGTAATTGCATCAATCCTTCGTGCCGGAATCCCTTTACACAACGGAATCCTCAACATTTTCGACCGTAGCGAGAATGCATTTGTTTCAGCATACAGGAAGTATGATGAGGCTGGAAAGTTTGAGATTCACATAGAGTATATTTCATCTCCCGATCTTAATGGGAAAACCGTTATCCTAGCAGATCCAATGCTAGCAACAGGGGCTTCACTTGAGCTGGCATACAGAGCTCTGCTTTCAAAGGGTACCCCGGCTCATGTACATATTGTCAGCATAATTGCAAGTCAGGCAGGTGTGGATTACATATGCAAGGCTATGGAAAGAGAACCTGTCACATTGTGGCTTGCTGCTGTAGATGAGGAACTGAATGCAAAATCCTATATAGTACCCGGTCTGGGAGATGCTGGAGACCTTGCTTATGGTTCCAAACTATGAGAATGGAGTTTGACCATACCCTGATCTTCACAGTCCTGTAACAGATCACCGACTGTTTTACCAAATACCGGATGAAGCCATCCGGCCCACAATTCATTTAGTGGTAACAGGGTAAAACGTCGTAGGTGAAGACGAGGATGGGGAACTATTAAAGCATCAGAGTCAATTACAAGATTATCAATAAACAGGATATCAATATCTATTGGCCGGGAGGCATAACCAATGCCTTCCGGCCTTTTTCGTCCAAGCTCTCCCTCAACTTTAAGAAGTGTATCAAGTAAGACCTCAGGTTCCAAAGTTGTCTCTAGTTCCAGTACACAATTGAGGAAATTCCTCTTTGCCTCAAATCCCCAGGGACTGCTTTCATACAGGGAAGATACAGCAACAACCCTGCCTGCCCTTCTGGCTATCAACTCAATAGCCAACTGGAATATAGTAGGAGTATCTCCTTCATTTCCCCCAAGCAGAATTAATACTTTCATAATAATCAAAAAATCACCATTAGCCAACAAAAATGACAGGCTATCCGATTGATTTAATTCAATTTTGTACCTTAGCAATTCCAAAACTCAAAATTAAAAAGAAATTATGAATAAGTTTTTTAAGTATTTCCTGGCAGTAATAGCTGGAGCCCTGGTATCTGTATTCATCCTTACCATGGGCTTCTTCATGATCATCAGCAGTCTGGCTTCTTCAGCAAGTCAGGAGGTCAAGGTTAAAGATAATTCCATCCTTGTACTGGACCTTAATGGTGCTATTACTGAAAGAAACAGTAATGATATTTTGGCAGATTTGACAGCTGAGCTAACCGGAAGCGAACCTTCAGTAGGTCTTAACCAGGTCCTTAAAGCCATCAAACAGGCAAAGGACGACGATCGCATCAAAGGAATTTACCTGGAGAGTGGAATGCCAAGTACAGGCTATGCCACGATCGAAGAGATCAGAAATGCCCTTCTGGATTTTCGCGCCTCAGGCAAGTTTATTTATAGCTTCAATTCAACATATTCTCAAAAAGGATACTATCTGGCTACAGCAGGTGATAAGGTATATCTTAATCCTGAAGGAATGCTTGATTTTCAAGGCCTTGCAGGCTCTTACACTTTCTACAAAGGACTACTTGAAAAACTTGGTGTTGAAGTGCAAGTATTCAAGCATGGTGAGTTCAAGTCTGCTGTTGAGCCGTACATTCTTGACAAGATGAGCGATCCAGCCCGTCTGCAGGCTGAAGTATACCTTAATTCTATGTGGAACCATATCCTTAATTCAATTTCGGCTAGTCGTGGACTAACAGTTGAGGAACTCAACAGCGCTGCATCAATGGTACCAGTAATGTTGCCTGGTGAACAGCTGTTAGATCTCAAACTTATTGATGGCCTCAGGTACAAGGATGAAGTTATCAGTGAATTAAAGGCTCTTACCAACACTGAGGACAACGATGACCTCAATGCTATAGGTGTAAGAGCATATAGTTCGGTATATCTGCCAAAAGAAAAGAAAAAAGGTCTTGAAAAGAACAAGATTGCCGTTATCTATGCCGAAGGTGCAATTGACGATGCAAGTTCATCTGGTGGCATTGACTCAGAAGAACTCTCACGTACTATCCGCGAAGCACGTCGCGATAGCAGCATTAAGGCTATAGTATTCAGGATTAACTCTCCCGGCGGTTCAGGCCTGGGCTCAGAAATCATCTGGAGAGAAGTAAAACTCGCAAAGGAGACTAAGCCAGTTGTTGTATCCATGGGTGATTATGCAGCATCAGGAGGTTACTATATTGCGTGTGCTGCCGATACCATTATTGCGCATCCTACAACTCTTACAGGTAGCATTGGGGTCTTCAGCATAGTACCCAATGCTCAAAAGCTGATCAACAAGATTGGTATTACTACAGACAGAGTTGTAACCAACGAGTTTGCTGATTTCCCATCATTGGATCGTCCATTTAATGCTGATGAAAGGCGAATCATGCAAGCTTATATCGAACGCTTCTATGAAGTATTTCTGACCCGTTGCGCAGATGGAAGAAGTGTTGAAAAAGAAGCCATCGGTAAGATTGGTGAAGGTCGTGTCTGGAGCGGTGAGAATGCAATTGGAATTAACCTTGTGGACAAACTTGGTGGTATTGATGATGCTATAGCCGTTGCAGCAAATATGGCCGGTATTGAAACCTATAGGATAGTCGAACTTCCTGAACAGTTATCATCAATTGAACAGCTAATGAAAAGCTTCTCTGGTAATGCCACTGCTAAAATTATGGAGACCCTGCTTGGAGAAGAATACAAAGTACTGAAAACAGTTAAATCTCTTGAGAATGCCTATCCTATTCAGGCAAGGATCCCATACGAGATTTCAGTTAACTAATAGTAGGAGTATTATTTCATTGGGAACAGAGCAATCTGTTCCCAATACATTTTTGTACCATGCAATTGTTTCGATTGTTTCTGCTCCCATTCTCCTTTGTCTATTGTGCTGTCAGCACGATCCGAAACAAGCTTTTCGATTTGGGAATACTCAAGTCTCAATCATACAAACTTCCATTAATTTCCATAGGCAATATCACAGTTGGAGGCACCGGGAAAACACCGGTTACCGAACTGCTATTACACACTCTGGGTGATAAATACGAATGTGCCACCCTGTCAAGGGGCTATGGAAGGAAGACGAAAGGAGTTATTCTTGCCGGAGATGCAGATAATTGCAATACAATTGGCGATGAGCCAATGCAGATGAAGCTCAAATTCCCCGGTATTACAGTGGCTGTAGCTGAGAAAAGAGTGGAAGGTATGGCCAGGCTTTTAAATCGTGACGAAAAACCCGAAGTCATCCTACTGGATGATGCTTTCCAACACAGATATGTAAAACCTGGTCTGTCAATCCTTGTAATTGACTACAACAGACCTCCGTGGAAGGATTTCTGTCTTCCTGCAGGGAATCTCAGGGAACCAATATCTGCACTCAAACGTTCCGACATAATCCTTGTAAACAAATGCCCTCACAACCTGAGTAAAGAAAAAGCTGAGCTAATCCGCAATAAGCTGAGGCCTGCATCCCACCACAAACTGTTTTTCAGCGTTATACAATATGAAGAGCCCCTTTGTTTGGGAAACACCAACAATAAGCTTAGCTTTAGGGATAAACTTGCAGAGAACGGAGAGGCATTGGTAGCAGTGGCTGGAATTGGAAATCCCCAGCCCTTCTATGAGAGTCTCAGACAATTTGGTGTACCTTTGAGGACCCTTAGCTTTAGAGATCATCACAACTTTAGTCAAGCCGATCTTAAAAAGATAGAAGAAGAGGGATGCAATAAAAACACTAGGCGACCAGAGGTGATAACAACAGAAAAAGATGCCGTTCGCATGATATCATCAGGATTCTTAACTGAGTCACTTAAGGAGCGTCTCTGGTATTTGCCCATAAGAATTGAGGTATTATTTGATCAACAGGATATTTTTGAAAAGATAATTACAGATTATGTTGAAAGCCATTATTGAAACTGCAGATTTTCTAAGATCACTGCAGACATTGAATCCCGAGATAGGGATAATACTTGGAACAGGGTTAGGTGGACTAGTTAAGGAGATTGAAATAGACACAAGTATTTCATACAGCAAGATTCCAAATTTCCCCGTATCCACTGTAGAAGGACATCAGGGGCGACTTATTTTTGGTCGTATCAAAGGGAAGCCTGTAATAGCAATGCAGGGACGTTTCCATTACTATGAAGGATACAATATGCAACAGGTTACCTTCCCTGTAAGAGTAATGAAGCAAATGGGAATTAAGACTCTGGTCGTATCAAATGCTTCAGGTGGACTGAATCCTTCATTTAAGGTGGGTGATCTGATGATAATTGATGACCACATAAATATGTTTGGCAACAACCCTCTCATAGGTCCCAACCTTGCAGAGTTTGGACCCCGCTTCCCCGATATGAGTGAGCCCTATAGCAAGGAGCTGATAGCAAGGGTTCATGATATTGCTGCTAAGGAAGGAATTGAAGTAAAGCAGGGAGTCTATGTAGGTACTGCAGGTCCTACTTTCGAGACTCCAGCCGAATATAAATTCTTCAGAATTATTGGAGGAGATGCAGTGGGAATGTCAACAGTCCCGGAAGTTATCGTTGCCCGTCACAGTGGTCTTACATGCTTTGGAATCTCAATAATTACAGACTCAGGAGTTCCCGGCCAAATCGTTGAGGTATCCCACGAAGAAGTTCAAAAGGTTGCTTCAGAAGCAGAACCCAAAATGACCAAGCTTATCGCAGAACTTGTAGGTACTCTGTAGAATAGGTATACAAGTATATAGCCTGCCCAATGATTAGCTACAGCCCTGTCAGAGACCAGTAGTCTCTGACAGGGCTGTGGAATTTCTGAATCTGATCAGTCCATTAAAACCTATATCTCCTCAATTGGGAAAACCCCTATTTCTTAGGACTTATACCAAGCACTGCAGCCTTTTTAGTTTCATACACTGAACCTCCTTCCGGGTTAAAGCAACGGATAAAGACGATATAAATCCCTGAAGGTGCAAGAGCCCCAATTTCATTTGTTCCATCCCAGTAACAGCTTCCATCAACTGAAACAGGCTCATTGTTAAGCAGGCTGCGAACAAGTCTTCCTGCCCTGTCGTATATCCTGATAGTACAGCAATATCCGGGTATATCAAACTTGTATCTAATAACAAAGAGGTCGTCCACGCCGTCACCGTCAGGTGTAAAGATTTCCGGTGCGATACTAAAGCCATCTCCCTCCTCATTTTTAGGGGTCACTGACTGCGAATTTCTTTTCCCCGGAGTCGCATACCCATGTTCTCCAGATGCTGAGTGCCAGTTATACCTACTACTGCTCTCTGCATATGGGTCTATCCTCTCAAGTGATACTCCCTTGGTTAATCTCAACAGGGGCATATGAAACTCATTACTATAGACAAAAGCATCAATAGTCTGCCCCCTGTTATCAGTCAGTAGCACAGTCCCACCTGAGTTCACATAGTTTGGCATCCCATCCGGTTCTACTACCTCTGCATTATCACCTACCTCATAGCGATCTATGACCCACGCCTTATCTGCAGTAATAACCAAATAAGCTCCTGGCAGTAATGCCCTTCGGTACTGGCATAGCTTAATAAGCTTCTCAGGAACACCTGTTGCATCCCCTCTTGCTATATAGAGTGATGACAAGTCAATTAGCTTTTGAGAGCGATTATATAGCTCCACAAAATCACTTCCACCTTCTGGTGGATCATAGAGCAGCTCATTAATCACCACATCCCCAGCCTCAGCAGGCAGTGGAATACCAAACATGATAAATGATTGTCCACGCAAGGTGTTACCACCCAGATCTGAAGGTAGTACTCCAAAATCCAACCTATAACCTCTGTTGACAAGCAGTGCGGCCTCAAAAACAATTCTAAGTTCGTTATAGAAAACTCCCTGTAGTCTGAGATCTGCAAGCTCCGGAGTAGATGCTGCCTCTATGCTTGAAATATGAATATCGCTTACAGAGGTACTATCCATCGCTTCCGAAAAAACCAGGACCAACACTGAATCACTTTCAATATAGTGAGATAGAAGTGTTGGGGAATTAAGATCAGGGTAAATTTCAGCTATCGAATTTGCCCTACCAGGAGTTCCTCCTGAAATATCAACAGAAAATCCCCAGTTTGCCGGATCCCCCGATATATTATCCGGGTCCTTGATCTCAAGGGCCCAGCCACCATCTTTTTTAAAACCTTCACTACCATAATCCCTGCTATACTGCACAGCACTAATCTGCATTCCGAAGCTGTCCTTCATCACCAATACCCCACCCCCATCAGGCAAAGAGGACCATGTTGTAGCCTCAACAACATTTTCAATAAAGCCCCAATCAGCCCCTTTACCCTGAGGAATGACAAGAATATACTCTCCTGGGAAAAGCAGGTATTTCCCGAGTGTAATACTGCCGGAACTTGTTTCGACCCTACACCCGGCAAGATTGACAACCTCATCACCCCTGTTGAAAAGTTCGATATATTCAGTAGCAGGTAGCCCAACAGCAGGGCTAGGATCAGCCATCACCTCTGTGACAACCACAGCATTAAGTTTGGCTTGATATGGAAGAGGCTCAGGAGGAAGGGTGTCGGTAAAAGCCTCCCCACATACACTGAGATTCTCATACCAAAAAAGCTTGCTGCGGGTAGCTGTATAAACCGAGGCCACACCAAAGTACTGCGACTCAAAGCCCTCAACCCTGGCACGTCCTTCCTCACGATAACCCTCGCCAAGGTCAGTTTCCAGTATTGTCTCACCACCTTTAAACCTTGTAACCCTAATTGCAGCTGAAGGTGCAGAATTATCCAGAATTTTCTCCACACCTGCTATTAGCAGCTCTTTCTTACCATCCTTAACCTTCCATAGGGAAATATTATCGGCAGTGGATCCAATAACCAGGTACAGTCCATTTTGCGCCTCATCTCTGGAAGGGGCATCCATGGCAAGCCAGACCTGTGCATAGTTGGATGACGAAGGGTTGAACCCAAAACTAAAGCGCAGTTCCCATCTGGCATCTTCAACGGCATCAAGCTTTGTATATATCCAAGATGCTCCAGCTTCTGCAGGAGCGTCAAGCCTAAAGCTCTGATTGCCTTCTTCAAAAAGATAAAAATCAGTCTCACCATGCCATTCGGGTGCTGAAAGAACATTTCCATGACATACGTCATAGTTGCTTTGACCCTCAAGATTTAAGCAACTGATCAAAAAGAGGATAAAAACTTTCAACATCGGGTAGCGGTTATGGTTATAAATGTCTACATTTGTTTTTCTTGGCTATACTAATCGTAAGCAATAACAACAAAAATTTAAGCATTTTTTTAGTTGATGTAAACAAACCTAAATTAGTTTAACAGAAAATGAGAGCAGCAATTGTAGGAGCTAGTGGAGCGGTAGGACAAGAATTCCTCCGTGTTTTGGAAGAAAGAAACTTCCCCTTGGACGAGTTGGTATTATTTGGTTCAACCCGTAGTGCAGGTACAAAGTACACATTCAGAGGTAAAGAACTGACCGTTAAGGAGCTCAAACACAATGACGACTTTAAAGGAATAGATTTAGTCTGGACATCTGCCGGAGCATCAACATCTAAAGAATATGAAAAAACAATCACAAAATACGGTGCAGTAATGATTGACAATTCAAGCGCATTCCGCATGGATAATGATGTGCCCTTGATTGTACCTGAAGTTAATGCAGAACAGTGCAGAAATATTCCCCGAAATGTGATTGCTAATCCAAACTGTACAACTATCCAACTTGTAGTTGCACTGAAGGCTATTGAGGATATTGCCCATATCAAAAAAGTACATGTGTCTACATATCAGGCAGCAAGTGGTGCAGGTGCAGCTGCGATGGATGAACTATTAAAACAGACTGAACAGCTTGTAAAGGGTGAAGAACCTACTGTAAGCAAGTTCAAGTATCAACTTGCAATGAACCTGATTCCCCAGGTTGATGTCTTTACAGACAATGGTTATACAAAGGAAGAGATGAAAATGTATAACGAATCTCGCAAGATTATGGGTACCGATATCGAAGTCAGCGCAACTTGTATCAGGGTACCTGTAATGCGTGCTCACTCTGAAGCCACCTGGATTGAAACAGAACGCCCGATAAGCATTGAAGAGGCCCGTGAGGCTTTCGCAAAAGCCAAGGGCGTAATCGTAATTGATGATACAGCCAATAGCCAGTACCCTATGCCTTTGTTCCTTGCCGGACGTGACGAGGTATTTGTAGGCCGTATCCGCAAAGATCTAACAAATCCCAACGGACTGACATTCTGGACTGTTTCTGACCAGATCAAGAAAGGTGCTGCACTTAATGCAGTTCAAATAGCAGAGTACATGCTTGAACAAGGACTGTTGAAATAAGTCCATTTTGCAAAAGCATGACTAACATATTTTCAAAGCCCTGAAATACTCCGGTATTTCAGGGATACAAAAAGAGGTTGCCATAGAAGTATGGCAGCCTCTTTTTTTGTACCTTTCGGATTGAATAATTAAACAAAACGGTATGCTGTCGGATTTGGAAATTGCACAAAGCGCTAAAATCAAAAATATCAAGGAGATTGCAGGCAAACTTGGAATTCCTGAATCAATGCTGGAACCATATGGCCACTACAAAGCCAAACTCCCCCTTTCTCTTATAGATCCTGAAAAGATAAACGGTAAGAAACTTATCCTTGTTTCTGCAATTTCTCCCACTCCGGCAGGAGAAGGCAAGACAACTGTTTCCATCGGACTTTGCGAAGGACTAAACCAGATAGGGAAAAAAACTACTGTAGTACTCCGCGAACCTAGTCTGGGACCGGTATTTGGCATCAAGGGAGGAGCCGCAGGAGGAGGCTATGCTCAGGTAGTTCCAATGGAGGATATCAACCTCCACTTCACAGGAGATTTTCCTGCTATAGAGAAAGCAAACAACCTGCTGGCTGCGCTAATCGACAATAATATCCAAAACAAGAACAGCACTCTTGGAATAGACCCCCGAACCGTACATTGGAAAAGGGTGATGGACATGAATGACCGTGCCCTTAGACACATAATAATAGGTCTTGGAGGTACCACCTCAGGTGTGCCAAGGGAAACCGGCTTTGATATTACTGCTGCATCTGAAATCATGGCTATCCTGTGTCTAAGTGAGAATTTCGACGATCTGAAAAAGAGGATGGGCAATATCTTTGTCGGATTCACCTATGACAAGAAACCAGTCTTTGCACGTGACCTGAAGGCTGAAGGCGCCATGGCCGCACTTTTAAAGGATGCTATAAAACCCAATCTGGTACAAACTCTTGAAGGAAATCCAGCTATCATTCACGGAGGGCCTTTTGCAAATATTGCCCAGGGAACAAATTCAGTTCTGGCAACCAAGATGGGACTTTCACTTTCTGACTATGTAGTTACTGAGGCTGGTTTTGGCTTTGACCTTGGCGCAGAAAAATTCCTTGACATCAAATGCGTTTCTTCAGGTTTGAAACCTGGTGTTGCTGTTCTCGTTGCCACTATCAGAGCTCTTAAATACCATGGTGGGGTAAAGCTTGACGAGATCAAAAAACCTAATGCCCAGGCTGTTGAGAACGGACTCGAAAACCTTGAAAAACATATAGAAAACATTCGCAAGTTCAACATCTGCCCTGTTGTTGCTATCAACAAATTCGCTGATGATACTGTAGAAGAGCTAGAGGTTGTAAAGAACCTTTGCAATAAACTAGGAATCAGATCTGCAATTACAACAGCTCATGCAGAAGGTGGTCGTGGTGCAGTACAACTTGCAGAAGCAGTTGTTGAGGTATTAAATGAATGTAAATCTGACTTCAAACCGCTCTATGACTGGGACTGGAGCGTTGAGCGTAAGATTGAGACAATAGCCAAACAAATCTACGGTGCCAATGCCATAGACTATACTGCTCAGGCAAAAGATGACCTGAAGAAGATTGAAAGCCTGAACCTTGACAAACTACCTGTCTGCATTGCCAAGACACAGAAATCGCTTTCAGACAATCCAAAACTTCTGGGAAGACCGGAAAACTTTATAGTCACTGTCAGGGAAATCGAAATAGCTGCAGGAGCCGGATTTGTGATACCAATCACAGGTAACATAATGCGTATGCCTGGTTTACCAGAGTATCCGGCTGCAGAAAAGATTGATATTGATTCAGAAGGCCGGATTAAAGGACTATTCTAGTCCCCAAAGGCCTTTTTTCACCAATCCTAATACAAGATTATTTTCAGGAGACGCAGATATGAATCTAAGTATCATCAAGATATGGTAGAACAAGCACCCTAAGAATCTAATTCCTCTGAGTCATTATCTCCTGTATCTTCCAATCCAAGTTCTTCAGGATTCAGATCAGGAAATAAAAAGTCATTGTATGGGAACCTTGTAACATGAATCTTCATAACCTCGCTATATACCAGATCCCTGAATTCATCAAAATTATCCTTTTTCAAGGCCGAAATAAAAACAGAGGTAGCCTTGTTCATCCAGGTCCTTTTCAGGTCCTCAATCGTTATATTCTCACGCCTGACAGGAGTCAGATCATCAGCTTCCTTTTCAACATGAGAGAAAGCATCTACCTTATTGAAAACCATTATTACGGGCTTATCCCTGTCATCAATCTCCCTTAAGGTTGATTCAACAACTTTGATCTGATCCTCAAAACCCGGGTGAGAAATATCCACTACATGAAGCAGGAGGTCAGCTTCACGTACCTCATCAAGTGTCGACTTAAAGGATTCTACTAGGTGGTGAGGCAGCTTTCTGATAAATCCCACAGTGTCGGTAAGCAGAAATGGAAGATTGCGTACGACTACCTTTCTCACAGTCGTATCAAGGGTAGCAAACAGCTTGTTCTCTGCAAACACCTCACTCTTGCTAAGGGCATTCATAAGAGTGGATTTGCCTACATTTGTATAACCTACAAGAGCAACCCTGACAAGCTTTCCACGATTCTTCCTCTGAGTTGCCATCTGCCTGTCTATCTTTTCCAGGTCTTTCTTAAGCTTGGCAATAATATCTCTGATGATACGACGGTCAGTCTCAAGTTCCTTTTCACCGGGTCCCCTCATATTAATCCCTCCTCGTTGGCGTTCAAGGTGAGTCCACATACGAGTCAGTCTTGGCAACATATACTGATACTGAGCCAGCTCAACCTGAGTCTTAGCATGAGCAGTCCTTGCCCTCATGGCAAAGATTATCAGGATCAGGCCTGTCCTGTCGATAATTTTTACTTTTAGCTCGTTTTCAATATTCTTTAATTGCGATGGAGATAGTTCATCGTCAAAGATAACAGCAGTAATATCCTCATTCATCAGCAGGAAGGTTTTAACTTCCTGAAGTTTACCGCTCCCCAGATAGGTCCGGTTGTCAGGCATTGGCAGTGCCTGAACATAACGCTTTACGGTTAATGCCCCGGCAGTCTCAGCAAGAAAAGCAAGTTCATCCAAATGTTCATTGACCGTACCCTCCGAAAGGTCAGGAGTACGTACAGCAGCTAATATAACTTTTTCAAGGTCCTTATCAATGGAAAGTAGTTCACCCATCTGTAAATCAGTTTGCCCAAAAATACTTCAAAAAATACGACTAGCCCTTTGTTTATGGTAATTATTGCAATATTAATACCATCAAAGCTTGTTTCAAAAAAAAACAGAAGGCTGTTCTTGTGTGAAACAGCCTTCTGTTTAGTTCTATTAAAAGAGCTTATTATTCAAGTTTGAAGTTGACCGGTAGAGTAATAGATACTTTAACTGCCTTGTTCCTTTGTTTACCTGGCTTCCAGTTAGGCATAGCCTGAACAACACGAAGCGCCTCACGGTCAAGATTAGGATCAACACCACGAATTACTCTGGGATTTGTCACTGCCCCTTTTTCATTTACTACAAATTCTACGTAAACGCGACCTTGAATTCCATTTTCCTTGGCCATCATAGGATATCTAATATTCTCAGCGATAAATTTCTGCATAGCTTCCTGTCCGCCAGGAAATTGAGGCATTTCCTCTGCAAACACAAAGATTTCATTGCTTTCATCCCTCTCTTCCTCAAGCGACTGATACACCTGGGTATAGTCAATTGCAGCTGACTGATCAAGTTCTGAATCAAAAATCTCAAGTTCATCATCCAGGTCCATATTATTCTCCACAATATTGAGAATATCTGCAGCAGCTGGTGGTGGCGGTGGAGGAGGCGGAGTGTCATCCTGACGGGTAATAGGTATAATCTCTTCCTCTACAGCAGCATCATTATCAGAAAGATTTATGTCTACGTTGTAATCGGACCATGTCCATTCAAAAGCAATAAGCACAATACTAAGAACCACAACAAGCCCGATCTGAGTAAAAACCGCTTTCTTGCCTTCAAGGTTTGCTTTTGGTGATTTCTTAACTTCCATATAAAAAAGTAAAATTTAAAAATAAAAACAGCTCATCAAAACAAAAGAGGCTGTCCTATCGACAGCCCATTTTTTTAATAATTTCAATTTGGGTTACCTTTGTTGAAGGACAAAGTTAACAGGAATAATAAATGCCACCTTGACATACATATTCCTTTGTTTTCCGGGCTTCCATCTGGGCATTGACTGAACTACACGCAATGCTTCACGATCTAGGTGTGGATCAACCCCACGGAATAACTCAACATTTGTAACCTCACCCTTCTCATTTACAACAAACTGAACATACACCTTTCCATAAATACCGTTTTCCTCAGCAATTATTGGATACCTGATGTTGTCAGCTATGTACTTGTAAAGAGCCTGTTCACCACCAGGAAACTCAGGCATTTGCTCTACAATCCTAAAAATCTCATCACTTTCTTCTCTGGCATCTTCAACTGCAGGCTGATAAATCTGTGTAAAATCAACAGCTGCATCTTCAGAAAACTCAGAGGTCAGAATTTCGAAATCCTCATCAATGTCAACGAGATCGTCAACTATGTTAAGCACATCCAGTGCCCTTGGCATTTCAGGAGTTGGAGGAGGAGTATTATCTTCCTGGCGGGTTATTGGGACAATCTCTTCTTCAACCTGAACCAAATTGTCATTCGCTTTGACGTTTACATTGACATCTGTCCATGTCCATTCAAAGGCAACAAGCACCAAAGAAAGGACAACTATAAGGCCGATCTCAGTAAAGACTAGTTTCCGCTTTTCCAGATCAGCTTCCGGTGATTTCTTTACTTCTATCATGACGCTCAAACTTTATAGGGTTAACTCCTGATCAAACAGGAACCATACAAACAATTGGGTCTTGATACTTGTATTAATATACGAAATCTAAACCGAAAAGTAAACAAAAACTGAACAAAAAAATCAACTTTTTGTTCGAATCCCTGCACAAAAAGGGGCTGACCCTTAAGGCAGCCCCTTTTTAGTATCTAAAACCTGGGAATCAGGTCTATCGTTGCCTTAGTACAAAGTTAACCGGAAGCACACATGATACCCTTACAGGAACATTCCTTTGCTTTCCAGGCTTCCATTTTGGCATAGCCTGAATCACACGAAGAGCCTCACGGTCAAGGTGAGTGTCAACACCACGCATTACAGTAGCATTGGTTACTTCACCCTTTTGATTTACAACGAAGCTGACAAATACACGACCTTGAATACCGTTTTCCTCAGCAATAACGGGATAACGAATGTTCTCAGCAAGGTATTTCTGAAGAGCCTCTTGTCCACCTGGAAACTCAGGCATCTCCTCAACAATCATAAAAATCTCACCTTCATTATCACGTTCTTCCGGAGTATTATCATACACTTGAGTGAAGTCGATCATTGCAGATTCATCCAACTCAGAGTCGAAGATTTCCAGCTCAACATCAATATCAGCATCGTCTTCTACAATGTTAAGAACATCTGTAACTGCCGGTGGTGGCGGTGGCGGTGGTGGTGTCTCATCCTGACGGGTAATAGGAATTATTTCTTCCTCAACTGTGGCCTCGTCAGTAGTCTGTTCCAGGTCGACATTTACGTCGGTCCATGTCCATTCAAATGCAACAAGAACCAATGACAGAACAACAACAAGCCCAATCTGTGTAAAGATAGGCTTCTTGCTCTCCAAATTGGCTTTTGGCGACTTCTTAAGCTCTAGCATAATAAAATGGTAATTTGTTTATACACAATAACAATACCGGATCTCTCCTAATTCTCCCAAAAATCCCTCTATGTAAAGAGAGCATAAAATTAAACTTTATGCTTACATATTACAAGCAATTGAACCTAAAATTAGATTCAGGCCTGTTTTTTAAAATTAATTAACTAGTGTAAATGTTACCTTAATCAGCAGCTACTATTACTACATTAGCAAAACAACAGCCTGTATAAAATAAATTCGACAGAATATTTTGCTACTTATCACGAAAAAAATATATTTGCAAGCGCAAAAACATGGGGGCATAGCTCAGTTGGCTAGAGCGTTTGGCTGGCAGCCAAAAGGTCAGGGGTTCGACTCCCCTTGTCTCCACAAAATCAAGAGGCAAAATAAAGATTAAAGCCCGTCAGTACGACGGGCTTTTTCGTTTTGCACAAACAATTACTACACAGAATTTGTTAAGGAATAACACTGCAGATACAACGGGATACCATCTCTTGTAGTCTACAAATTGTTTTCCGCTACAAGAACACCAGAAGATGACTGATAACTCAGCAAAGATCCTAAAAAGCATAAATCCAGTACGTATTATCCTGCCAGTTGCAATAGGAATTGCTGTTACCGCTTATCTGATGTACAGGGAGTACGAACCCGGATCACTTAACCTACTGACTTTCAGTATTCAAACAGCTTTTTGGCTTTTTGTTTCTATACTTCTGATGGCTACACGCGACTTTGGTTATATGCTCCGCTTGCGCATACTGAGTGAAAAAAGCCTAAGCTGGAAGAAGGTCTTTAACATCATTATGTTATGGGAGTTCACTTCAGCTATCACTCCATCTGCTGTCGGGGGAACCAGCGTAGCTGTATTCTTCATAAACAAGGAAGGAATCAGATTGGGAAAAAGTACGGCAATAGTATTACTAACTTCCTTTCTTGATGAATTATACTTTATTCTGTCTTTCCCTGCATTAATTATTATCGCAGGAGGGCTTACCCTATTCTCCATCAGTCCTGAAGCCACAGCCCTGACTTGGTACAAGAATCCGTTTATCCTGTTTGCCTTGCTCGGTTACAGCATCAAACTAATCTACATTCTAGCATTATCGTACGGGCTTTTTGTGAATCCCAGAGGACTGAAATTACTGCTGTTGTGGATATTTAAGCTATCCTTCATACGAAAATGGAGGCCACAGGCAAATGAATCAGGTTCAGAACTGATTCAGGCATCAAATGAGTTCAAACATTGGCCAATCAAGAAATGGATCAGAGCATTCATGGCAACAGCTGTCAGTTGGACAGCCCGCTATTGGCTGGTCAATACAATAATCATTGCATTTTTTGGACTCCGCATCCTTGATCCTGAAGGTCACTTCCTTGTCTTTGGGAAACAACTTGTAATATGGATTATGATGCTTGTAAGTCCTACTCCCGGAGGAAGCGGATTTGCCGAATATGCTTTTCACGGTTTTCTTGGTTATTTAATTCCCGCCGGGACAGGTATTGCAATGGCTTTTATTTGGAGACTTATAAGCTACTATTCCTATCTTATTATTGGAGTATTTATTCTGCCCAAGTGGATTAAGAAGCACATTACCAAACGATAAATTCGATTATTTTTGACAAATAATCGGTTTTTGGTGATAAAACAGAGGCATTTTGTTTCCCCTTTGCCTAATTTGCATAAGGCAATGTATTCAAGGCAAGTATCCGGTCACTAAAATCTCTTTCGTCATAATACGATTTTGGGTCTTTGAAACGTTAATAGTTTCAGAAGATGTGTGCTGACAATGCTTTTTACCATTTGACCGGATATGTTGCGTGTTAAACTCTTTGAGGATTTGGGGAAACTATGGATAAAGCTCTTAGATGCATTATATCTAAGTTGTTTGCCGGACTGATCATTACGGTATTGATTTTTTGCATTCATGCCTGCGGGACAAAAAACAGGGAATCCGACAGACAGGCTCAGGAAACCAGAGTTCCTGAGCTGGTATTATATTGTGAGAATGGGGTATCAGCTCCTTTGGATTCGATTTGCAAACAATTTGAAAGGATGTACAAATGCCGTATCACAATACAAAACGGCAACATCAGAAACCTTGTGAGCATAATAGCAGACACTCAAACCGGCGACCTGTTTATCCCGGACATAAGGTCAGGATTTGACATCCTTAGGGAGATACAACCAAACATAATTGGGGATTCTCTATACATAGGGACCAATACCTTGGTCTTTATCGTTCCCAAAGGCAATCCCGAAGGATTCAATGGAGATATTATCTCTATGCAAGATGAGAAATATGCAGTTATTATAGCAAACCCGGAAACCAGTTCGCTTGGTTCAGTCACAAGACAGATACTAAGTACTGCAGGAGTTTATTCTGAAGTGCTAAACAACAGCATAGCCTTATCTGTTGATAACAGAGGAATAATTAGAAGGATTCATAACGGAGAGGCAAGTCTGGGTCTGGATTGGATTTCAAGCTTTTACTATAACGGGAACATTGGAAAAGTTGACACTGTACATCTGAGCATTCCTGATACCAGATACGATGTATATGCATCAGTACTTAAAACATCTAGGTACCCCGGACTTGCTCATACTTTTTTGTCTATGCTAAACTCTCCTGTTGGAGCCGACATTTTCAGATTACATGGAATTTACAGAAAAAGTCAACTTGAATTACAAAGCAACTTAATACCTGAAGATGGTAAAAGCTGGAATTAGAACGAGACTTGCATCAAGCAGGAGGCTCTATAAGCTAAAGTACAGGGACAGTCTGTTGCCGTTCATTAAGGAACCGGTAATCAATAAGCTGTTCTGGTTACTTGGTATCTTTCTGTTTACCATTTTCATGATTCTTTTTATAGAAAACTACTTTGACAAAAACTACACGCTGCGGTATCAGCAAATGATACGCAATCAGGAACAAAAACAGAAACTAGACTTCATACTTAAGGAACAGCTACTCAACACCCAGATTGCGTTTACTACATACCTGTCAGCGACACATCCACAACAATTAGCAAACATACATACTCAGATAGGTCAAAAGATAGAAGAATGTCTCGACATCTTAAGAATTCTGGATCAGGGAGGGATGTATGAGTACCACAATTCTGCCAATCTGGCCTCAGCAGATGAAATAATCGAGATGATAGTATATGAAGCCGACTGGTACACTGGCACTATTAGCGAGGTGAGACAACTATACCCGGCAATTAGTGACCTTCAGTCACTTTCCTCACGTATTAATGCAACTATTAAGGCAGCATCCGACAGTGCAGTAAACGGCAGAGATCAGATTAATGAAACTCTTGCCTTTTATATGAAGCAGGTCGATGGGATCTTCAACCGTATCTTCGAGATAGAAAGGAAAATTTCTTTTGACATTCAGAAAAATGTACTGTCTGTTAGTGAGACTAGTGTTAAAGTGCTGAAGCGATACAACAGACTTAAATACATAAGCCTTATCCTCTTCACATTTTTCGCAGGTGGTATCACCTACATAGTTATTATTCAGATTTCAAAGGTCATCCTCAACAGGCAAAAGGCTGAGCTCAACAGCAAGAAGTTGCTAATGGCTGTAGAACAAAGCCCTGTGGCTATAATGATTACCAATACCAGAGGTGTAACTGAATACGTCAATGAAAGTTATGTCTTAAAAACCGGATATGTCAAAGAAGAAGTTATTGGTACACGACCATACTTCTTCAGCAACAATGGGATCTACGACTTTTCTGAAATAGTCATGGCCACTATTCAGGTAGGTAACACATGGAGCGGCGAAATTGAAACACGTAACAAGGCTGGATTGACATACTGGGAAAGAGTCCAGATCTCTCCGGTGTTTAATGAATCAAATACAATATCCAACTTTATTATTATCAGGGAGGATATCACAGAAAAACGATTGCTGACAGAGTCTCTCAATGAATCCATTGAAAATCTGAAGAATATAACTGAGAATTTACCTGTAGGTATAATGGTAGTCGATGATAAGCAGAGAGTTATAGAGATAAACCAGACAGCTGCCAAAACAATGGGTTTTGACAGTATAGATGATGCCCGCCATTACATTAACACTCATTCATACAGCCAGTTTTTCGAGGTAAATTCTGAAAATCATTATCATCAGATTAACTCGGGTCTGAACGTTCAAACCCGTGAAGAACGTCTTTCAGTCCCAGAAAACAATGTTTCCCGTACTGTACTCAAGAATATTATTCCAATTAAGCTAAACAACGAGTCAGTTAGACTTGAAGCCTTTATGGATATTACAGCTCAAAAGGAACTACAACAGAAGGAAGCTGAAGCCAACAAGGCTAAATCTGAGTTCCTGGCCAATATGAGCCATGAGATTCGTACCCCAATGAATGGTATTGTAGGTGCTACCGAGCTGTTGGCAAATACAGATCTTGAGAAGGAGCAACGAAATATACTGTCTGTGATATCCAAATCATGCGATAATTTGATCTCAATCATCAATGATATCCTTGATTTCTCAAAGATAGAAGCCGGTAAGATGAAGATTGAGAATCTGCCTTTCAATATCCACGATACTGTTGAGTTCCTGCTTGACCAGATTTCTTTCAAAGCAAATGAAAAGGGCCTCGAGATCAACGTCGACCTTGATGAAAATATACCTTCAATCCTTATAGGCGATGAAGGACGCCTTGTCCAGGTACTCACCAATCTCCTGGGCAACTCTGTAAAGTTTACAGACCAGGGTGAAGTAATTCTCTCTGTCGGCATAGTATCACGTAAAGGTGATGATATAAGCCTCCATTTCAAGGTTCAGGATTCGGGAATAGGAATACCTCCGGAAAAAATAGAAAAAGTATTTGACTCCTTTACCCAGCTCGACGGATCAACCACCAGGAAATATGGAGGAACCGGACTTGGTACCAGCATCTCCAAGATGCTGGTCGAACTTATGCATGGAAAAATATGGATAGAGAGTCCAAATCCTGTCCATGCATCATCCAAAACAAACCCAGGTAGTGTGTTCCACTTTACACTGCCTTTCAAAACAGCTATTAACATTCCTATTATCAATTCATATAAGGATAGGTTCAGCGGACTTAATGTATTAGTTATTGATGATCACGAAACCAATATTCAGCTGTTAAATAAGACCCTCACAATTTGGGGAATGAATGTAACTACCGCTGCAACTGTCAATGATGGTGTCCATATTATCAAAAGGTACCCTAATTTTCACATGCTGATAGCAGATAATCACCTGCTAAGAGATATTGAGAACAAATTTATCCAGGAGGTAAAGGAATTATCTCCCGCTATTAAGGCTTTGCTTCTGGTAGCCAACCCTAAAACCATCACCCCTCATAATTTTAAAGGATTTGATAAGATATTGCACAAACCTGTAAAGCATTCCACGCTTTATGCTGCAACTGCAGAGCTTTTCGATAAAGGAACAGATCAACAGGAAGATAAAAGTGAAGAATCTGAGCCTGAAGATGTAAATACAGATCTGGGCAGGAAGCAAATCCTTCTTGTTGAGGACAACCCGATAAACCAGAAGATTGCAGAAAAAATGCTTTTAAGGTTGGACTACCATGTTACTATTGTGTCCAACGGAAGAGAAGCTGTTGATGTTATGGACAATAAAGGTAGTGAGTTCAGCCTTATACTAATGGATGTTCAGATGCCGGAACTTAATGGCCTGGATGCAACAAAGGAGCTTAGATCTAAAGGCTTTAAATTGCCCGTGATTGCTATGACTGCAAATGCCCTAAAGGGTGACAGGGAAATTTGCATTGAAGCTGGCATGAATGATTATATTGGAAAACCTGTACGCTTTGAGACTCTGGAAAGTATAGTAAGCAAATGGATCAAGAAACAGAGCTAGTAAAGAAAAAACTGTCCAGCTACAGTGACCAGAATAAAAAAGAGGAATACAATTTCTCTTACCTTGTTACGCTGAATTACTTCAAACCATTTCGTGACAACCACCGCAAGTGCACTTACCGATAGAGGCATAAGTTCCATTGAAAAAAACGGACTCATTACAGCAGCAGCATTAATAAGTATAATCCATATAAAGATCCTGAAATAACGCCTTACGATTATTTTCTGAACATTCATCTGCCTTATGCATACCAGAATGGAAATGGTGGTTATCAATATCAGAAATGCCATATAAATCCTGGAGTAGAAGGTATGACTATATTGTCCGGGATTCGCAACCAGGTTTTCTATCAATATCTCATAAAAGGCAGCTCCTTTGTCAATGAAAAGATAATAGGCAAAACTCATTGCAAAAGGGAAAAGAAGTCCCATCAAAGATGCAGCTAGTGCCCTGAATGAATATAGTCGTAATACTCCCATTGCAAGAATATACAAGGGGAAAAAGAATAACCCTTTGGCATATAATAACGAACCAAGACCTAGCAATAATCCCGCATCAAAACACTTCACAGAAGGATTACGCCTATCAACTGCGCCAAACAGGATGTCCAGTCCAAGGACAAAAAACACAACAAATATCCAAACAGGACTAAGTTTTTGTACTGATAGGAAAGCTGAGCTAAGCATTGCATATATCAACAGTACTATAAGGCTCTGCCGCTGTAGCAATGCATACCTAGCTGCCATTCTATTAAGAAACAACCCAGTAAGAAAAACAAGCCCCAGCGATGACAATGCTGCAGTAAAAGCCGAGTAACCAAACAGGGGGCTAACAACAGCATCCCAAAGCGGCATTGATGGATTATCAATGGCAGTAAAGTGCGTAATATCAACCACAAAATATCTCAGCCATAAAAACACCACACCAACGGAAGTAAGTAGGGCTGCATTTATCGAGTTATTATGTAGAGATTTAAACAGCATTGTTGTAACTAATCTAAAAGGTCAAAACCAATATCTCTCCTGTAGTACTTGTTATCATAATTAATCAGGGACGCATTTTTACGGGACAGTTCAGAAGCCTCGACAATATCATCCCCAAAAGAAGTAACTGCCATCAGACGTCCTCCATCAGTCAGTATTGAGCTACCTGAAAGCTTTGTACCTGCATGGAATACCAGACTACCATCCACCTTGTCAAGTCCTGTAATCTCAAATCCCTTTTCAAAATGTCCGGGATAACCACCCGAGACCATAACTATAGTTACTGCTGTGCGATAATCATGCTCTGCCACAAGGCCTCCCAGTTTACCCTCAGCAGTTGCCTGAAGGAGCTCAACAAGATCATTCATGAGACGAGGCATCACCACCTCAGTTTCGGGATCTCCCATCCTTACATTGTATTCTATAACATATGGCTCATCACCGACTTTTATAAGCCCGAAAAAGATAAACCCTTTATAATACAGCCCTTCTTTCTTTATTCCTTCAATAGTGGGTTTGATAATTTTCTCCTCTACTTTTAACTTAAACTCATCAGTTGCAAAAGGAACAGGAGATACAGCTCCCATTCCGCCTGTATTAAGGCCCTGATCTCCCTCGCCAACCCTTTTATAATCCTTTGCTTCAGGAAGCAGGAAATAATCTTTCCCATCTGTCAGGACAAACATAGAGAGTTCGATCCCACTAAGGAATTCTTCAATTACCACCTTGTTACCAGCGGCACCAAACTTACCCCCGAGAATCCTGTTAAGTTCCTCACAGGCCTCATCATAATCATTTATTATTAGTACACCCTTACCTGCTGCAAGACCATCTGCCTTCAGTACATAAGGCGCCGACAAAGAAGCCATAAAGATCCTACCTTCTGCTACAGTATCGGGTGTCACAGTAAGATAACGGGCAGTAGGTATATTGTACTTCTGCATAAACTGCTTGGCAAAGTCCTTGCTACCTTCAAGTGCAGCAGCTTTAGAGTCAGGCCCAATAATCTTGATCCCGGATAGAGATGGTTCTGATTTGAAATAATCAACAATTCCCCTTACTAGTGGTTCTTCCGGACCAACTATAACAAGCTTAATATCATTCTTAAGGACAGCATTCCTGATAGCATCAAAATCATTTGCTGAAATGGAAAGATTCTCACCAATAGCTGCAGTTCCGGCATTTCCAGGAGCGAAGAAAAGTTTGTCAGTCAAAGGACTACGTTTTAAATGCCAGCCAAATGCATGTTCGCGACCGCCTGAACCTACTATAAGAATATTCATCAGTTAAGAGATTTATGTTGTCCTTAATGGTTTATTAATAATTAAATTCCTTAAAGTAATTCGAAAGAATAGCCCTCACTTATCAGATAATCCAGTGCTTTTGGCAGAGCTTTTTCAAGTCTGGGCCAGGCCTTAAGTGAGTCATGAAAGACAATCACAGATCCTGGTCTTACAAACTTAACAACTCGTTTAACAATATCCTCCGCATCCAAATCTTTCCTGTAATCTTCAGTGATTAGGTCCCACATCACAATCTTCTCAAACTTCTTCTTTAACCGTGGCAGATACCATGGATACAACTGTCCATGAGGGGGTCTGAAAAACTTTGAATCCACAAGTTTCTGGGCTCTGTCAATGTCTTCAAAGTATTTGCCCTTACCCATAGAGAAGGCCCTGGAATGAGAATAGGTGTGGTTTCCTGTCTGCATTCCATGCTCAGCAAGCATGGAATATACCTCAGGATGTTTTTCAACATTTTCACCAACACAGAAAAAAGTAGCTTTCGCACCCCTACTGCCAAGTATTTCCAGTACTGCCGGAGTTACTTCAGGTATAGGGCCGTCGTCAAAGGTTAAGTAAACGCAGCTCCGGCATTTTTCACCACGCCAGATCACACCTCTATATAGCAACCTAAACCACCAGGGTGGTCTTATCTTAGACTTATTCACCTACTTACGCAAAAATGATAATCCACTGAACACTGCCTCATAGCCTAAGCCAAGCTCATTCCTCAGTTCCTCCCTATTATAGCTCTCAAGCATATCTAGGATATTGGCATAAATAGCCAAACCTAACTGAAAATCGTCTGAATCATTGACCTGGAATGATCTGCCTAAGGCAGCGAAGAACCTAAGCTCCTGCAGATTCTCTTCGGCAAGTTCCCTCATTACCTGATCTCCTTTTTCAGGTTCTCCTGCTTTGTAATAGTTTTCAGCGATAAACAATGAGAAGAAATTATGAGGAACCCTGTCATGAGGCATAATAGCAACAGTTTTGTCAAGTACTTCAACTGCCTTTGCAGTATCACCCTCACTTAAGAGTGCACTTGCAAGTCTTGTCAAATTATTGCGCAAATTCAATCCCATCCTTCTGTGGTTCTCATCCAGATATACCCTTGGATCATCCCAGCCAGTAAAGATGTATTTGTTCATTACATTGTCATACATCTTTTGTGTATCAACCCTGCCATACTGTCCGTCCCTTGATTGGGCATCTATCGGCACTATCTGATATCCAAAACCTTCAAGCTGGAAGTATCTTTCAAGTCCAACATAATTGTCACTGCCTACAGTAACAGCGTAATATATTGGTCTGTTAAAATCATTCGTAGCAAGCATATCAAGAACCATCACTTCATTCTTGAGCAACCGCTCCTTATTCAGAGTTATCCTGATTTCTGGTTTAATCAGGCTTGTATAGCGGCTGCTTACCATTCCGCTTTCAGCAACTCTTGCGGAGTCAACTTTCATTACAAACTTCTTGGCAGGCAGGTGATCAACCAGGCCATAGTTAGGAATGTTCTTGGTACGTGGATCGTCGCTAGCAAGGAACTTTAGAGCTTCCTTTAAGTCAGTATCACCCTGAACCCTATCCAGTAAGTAAACTACATCTCTTTTGCCCTGCACATACTGCTTCCTTTCCATAGAAATCGGCAATGGCTCAGATTTATATGCAGGTCGCTTCATCTGGTCAATGTACCAGTCAGTCTGCAGATAGCTGAGGTTGCAAACCCTAACATCAGTCCTAACTCCTTCAACTTCCTGAGCATACCAGAGAGGGAAGGTGTCATTATCCCCATTAGTAAATATCACACCGTTTTCTCCAACAGTATTTAAATAGTTGTAGGCAAAGTCACGTGCAATTGTACGGTGAGACCTGTCATGATCATCCCAGTTTTCTGCAGCCATAATTCCGGGAACAATCAGGGCTACTAAAGATACTGCTGATGCTGTTACAACGCCAGGTACTTTATTGTTTTTGAGTATGTCAATAAGCTGGAGGACTCCTAGTCCAATCCATATAGAGAAGGCATAAAAAGAACCTGCATAAGCATAATCCCTTTCACGCGGTTGAAGTGGAGTCTGATTCAGATATATCACAATAGCCAGTCCTGTAAAGAAGAACAGCAACATAACAACCGAGAAGTCTCTCTTGCCCCTAGTTCCAGCACCCACCTGATAGAATAAGCCTATCAGTCCCAACAATAGGGGAAGCATATAGTACTTATTTCGTCCGGGATTATTCTTATAGGAGTCAGGTAGGAGATCCTGATCTCCATAGAGCAAATTGTCTATAAAAGGAATACCAGATATCCAGTTACCCTTATGAATCTCACCATGACCCTGTATATCGTTTTGCCTACCAGCAAAATTCCACATAAAGTACCTCAGGTACATATGACCAACCTGATAGCTAATAAAGAATCTCAGGTTTTCTATAAAGGTAGGCAATTCTACAGCCTCTCTCTTACCTGATGCATCAGTTACAATAATTGTCTTCCCTTTTACCCTACCCCAGGCTTTATACTCATTTATATGTGAGGGATCACTGCTGTACATCCGGGGGAATAAGGTTGTAGTGCGTTCATTAAACTTGTAATCCGGCCTGTGGTCGACAATATCATACTTTCCATCTCCTTTCACATAGACCGGCTTACCCTTATCAGCCTTAATTGCATCCCAATCTAGTGGAGAACTATAGTATTGGCCAGAAATCAAAGGTCTGTTACCGTATTGCTCCCTGTTAAGATACCCCATCAGAGAAAAGACATCCTCAGGGGAGTTCTGGTCCATAGTCGGATTAGCATGGGATCTGATAACGATAGTAGCATATGAGGAATAACCCAATATTATCACTGCAAAAGCAGTAATTATGGTATTAGCAACTGGTAATTCCCTTACGTAGGTTATATAGATTCCAAAGATAACAGCAGCAATGAGTAATAAAGCAAAAAATGCCACTCCACTGTTGAAGGGCAGACCAAAGCTATTTACAAATATCAACTCAAACTTGGAAGCAATGTTTACAATCATTGGGATTACGCCATACAACACGACTCCAAGAATTACAAATGATAAAAGTAAGGCTTTGAAAGCCCCTTTAAGTGACACGTCATACTTTCTGAAGTAGTATACCATTACAATTGCAGGTATTGTCAACAGGTTCAATAAGTGAACACCTATAGACAACCCCATCAGATATGCAATAAGTATTAACCAGCGGTTGGAATGAGGTTCATCAGCCACATTTTCCCACTTGAGAATACACCAGAAGACAACAGCAGTAAATAATGAAGAAAGTGCATAGACTTCACCCTCAACAGCTGAAAACCAGAATGTATCAGAAAATGTATAGACCATAGCCCCTACAAATCCAGCACCCATCACAGCAATAATCCTCCATGGTTCGGCATTCTCAACTGCATCAATAAACACCTTACGTGCAAGATGTGTGATAGTCCAGAACAGGAACATGATTGTAAATGCACTGGCAAGAGCTGACATAACATTCATTGTAAGTGCAACCCTGGATGGATCGCCTGCAAACAAAGTAAAGAAACGACCCAGTAACATAAAGAAGGGTGCACCCGGGGGATGTCCGACAAGTAGCTTATATGCTGAGGAGATAAACTCACCGCAATCCCAAAAACTGGTAGTTGGTTCAATGGTCAGGATGTATACAACTGCCGAAACCACAAAGGCGAGCCATCCAAACAGATTATTCAAACGATTATAATGCTGCATAACTGAAAGTTTACAAATTCGATAAACTAAAACCGCATGTCTGCCAAAAATACAATATTCTTATAAAAGATGAGGGCTAAACAACCATGAATAAGCCATTCAGGGCAAATAAGCTCAGTAGGGATCTAAAATAAAACCACATTTTCAGGCTGTATCACAGTCAGATAAAACAAAATTAGCCTGATAAAAGCATTTTTAGCAGATTTTTTTTTGAAAGATTTGGTAAAACCATCTATATTTGCATCGCTTTTGACAAAACAAAAGCGGACAAATTGTCCTGTGGTGTAATGGTAGCACAGATGGTTTTGGTCCATCTAGTCAGGGTTCGAATCCTTGCGGGACAACAAAGAGGCTGACTCAGCAGAGTCAGCCTCTTTTTGCATTTATAAATTGCGATAATTTCAGGAAATCTCAAATTTCACTTAGTAACCTGTCAATTATTTTATAGGCATTCCTAGAATCCCAACGGGCAGCTCCTGTCTTGTACATCACAAGGTTTCCACCTTTACTTATCAGTATTGTAGTAGGAATAGTAGAGGTAATCAAGGCTTCCGGGATTTCCCCGGCAGTAGTATATACCGGGAAGTCGTAGGAATTCTTTTCCAAATATTTCGCTGCATCTATGTGTGATTCTGTAGAAATAAAAATGAAGTTGACGGAGTCCTTATATTTGTCGTAAAGATTACTAATAGAGGGCATCTCAGCTACACAGGGAGGGCACCAACTTGCCCAGTAATTAATAAAGATTGGTTTTCCACGAAAATCTGACAAGGTCACAAGTCGCCCTTCTCTATCCTGCAACTTCATGTCCCAATCATCCTTACCAAGTATTAATGTGTTTGATGATTCCCGGGGAGCTAACAAGGTCTGTCTCACAACAAAGGATGAAATACTCTTCCTGCTCTGGGGTATAAGCATGCCTACAATAAGCACCAGAAAAATAAAATCAAACAGGATACTCCACCAGCGCTTCCTTTTTCTGTACTTATTCCATCGCTCTTTTAGTATGCCCTTTTTCATCTTACTCAGCCTTAAAAATTACCAACCATCTGGGCAATGACAGAGATCTGAATCTCTCTCCAGTCGTTGTTTCAATCGAGGCCCCTACCCTCTTATAATGCTCCAATCCTGCGACCTTATCCCAGAATTGTTCCACGTCAATCAGCATTATATGTGAGCTTCCGGAAGGAAGTGTAAGAGGGAAGTATTCATTTCGAAGAACGAAATTTCTGATTTTTGCCCCCTTCTTAAAAAACACATGAGGGGCATTAAAAGTTTTGCTCTGAGGAGTATTGTTAAAGAACGATATCCTCATCAGAAGTCGTCCTGTTTTCCGACTCCTGCGCAGGGATGCTTTGAAGTGCACCACCTGAGGCATAAGGTAGGCAAACCAGCCCTTTTTAAAGCCAAACTTCACAAATAAAATCAGGGCCATTGCCAGTACCAGGATCCTGATAAAGGAACTATCATCAGAACGACTTTTTGTCTCTTTATACTTTTCGATTTCCTCGAGACTCAAAGGCCGATATTGACTATCCTCAGTAACTACAGTACCGGCAGGTTCCTTCTTTTCCGAATCAGTATCAGTGGTCAGGACTCTATTACAAAGTACCAATAAAAAAAGGCCAGCAAACAGGACAAGAACAAAATTCCTGTTCTTGTGCCAGAACTCCATTGCTCTGCTCATATCTCGGATTGAATTGTAAACTGCTGCCTCTATTTTCTCAGGCAAGGGCTTTACCCCAATTCAAAAATACATTTCTTTTTCAGTTCTCAAACCCCGTCTGATTCAATATTTTTAACTCAAAATAAGGAGGAGCCTCCCTAAAAGGATGTAACTTTGCAGTATGTGGTTGACTATATTAATCATTATCGCAGTTGGGATACTCGCCTATACATGGAGTAAGGCATCAGCATCATCAAAGGAGGGAAGCACTACCGGCGCTACCGCAGTTGCTAGCGACGATAGCGAAGGCTGTTGTGGAGCACATGAGGTATGCGATAAAGACAGTCTGCTTGCAACTTCTGCGACTGTCGTTTATTATGATGATGAGGAACTTGACAAGTATGCAGGTATGAGGCCTGAAGATTACCGAAAAGACCAGATCGATGAATTCAAGGAGATACTCTATACCATGCGCGATGAAGATGTTGCAGGCTGGCTACGTAGTCTGCAGGTGAGAAACATCAACCTGCCATACGAAGTACGCGAAGAAGCCCTTATGATAGTTGCCGATATCAGGGATATCATCAGAGGGGATAGAAAAATGGCAGAAGTCTGATTCAGAAACCTGCCATAATTATTTAATTTATCAGGGGTGCACAAGGGTCCCTATTTTATCACCAGAGAGCACTTTCTTCAGGTTTCCCTTTACATCCATATTAAACACAAGTACAGGCAGTTTATTCTCCTTACACATAGCTGTTGCAGTAAGATCCATAATTTTGAGCCCCCTTGTATATACTTCGTCAAATGATATTTTGTCAAACCTTGTGGCTGTAGGATCTTTTTCCGGATCAGCAGTATAGACACCGTCAACTCTGGTCCCTTTCAGCATAACATCAGCTTCAATCTCTATCCCTCTGAGAGCAGAACCTGTATCCGTGGTAAAATAAGGATTACCTGTACCTCCGGCCAATATTACCACCTCACCGGCATTTAGAGCCTCCATAGCTCTTGGCTTTGAATAATATTCCCCGACAGGCTCCATACGAATGGCTGTCAAGACACGGGCTTTAGTGCCAATCGCATTCAATGCAGAGGCCAGAGCCAGTGCATTAATAACTGTGGCCAACATGCCCATCTGGTCACCCTTGTATCGGTCGAAGCCCTTTGAAGCCCCACTCAGGCCTCTAAAGATGTTTCCCCCTCCGATCACTATACCGATTTGAACCCCCATAGCAGCAATCTCAGCCACCTGCTCAGCATAATCATTTAGCCTTTGGGCATCAATTCCGTAGCCTTGTTCACCCATGAGCGATTCACCGCTCAACTTCAAAAGTATCCTCTTGTATTGCATGTTATCTTGTTATAGTTAGCTTCTCTTATTCAAAAATAGCCCGTTTTTCGGAGAATATATATCTCCTGCCGATTCATTTTACATAGACCGGTAAACATAGCAAGTAAAGAACCGTATCTAACTAGTATAAACTTGTCTTTCTACAAGAATAGTAAAAATACAAGCCAAGTTCAAGCATCTAAGAACCCGGTTCAAGCATATTCCATTCCAAACCATTAACTAGTGTTGCGTTCCTCGGGTTATAAAACAAAAAGAGGTTGCCGAGACGGGCAACCTCTTTTATTTAATTCCTTATCAGAATTAGTTATTCAGAGAATAACGTCTGAATTCAGTTACTGTAAGCTCCTTGTCAGCCTTTTGGATATATTCTTTAACGCTGATCTTTCCGTCTTTAACGAAGATTTGCTCAAGCAAAGTGCTTTCCTTGAAGAACTTGCTAAGACGACCAAGAGCAATTTTTTCAACCATCTCTTCGGGCTTACCTTCAAGACGGGTTTGTTCCTTGGCAATTTCAAGTTCCTTGTCGATAACTGACTGAGGTACTGAGTCACGATTCACTGAAACCGGATTCATGGCTGCAACCTGCATAGCTACGTCACGACCAACCTGAATCTCTACACCACCTTTGTTAAATCCAACTAAGGTAGCGAGTTTGTTACCTGGGTGAATATAAGCTACAACACTTTCAGCCTTGATAACATCATAGTAGGGTAAATCAAGCTTTTCACCGATAACACCAATTTGATGTGTAATAACATCCTTAACAGCTATGCCGTCAAGAGTAAGACCCATTACATCTTCAACATTTGCAGCGTTGCTGCTAAGTGCAAGATCAAGGATTGATTGTGCCAGAGCAATAAAGCTTTCATTCTTTGCAACAAAGTCAGTTTCGCAATTCAAAACCAGAATTGCACCCTTCTTTCCGTCAGCAGTTACCCTGCTAAGGACAACACCTTCAGAAGCATCGCGGTCTGAACGCTTGTTGGCAATAGCCTGTCCTTTTTTGCGAATGATATCGATTGCTGCATCGAAATCGCCGTTGGCTTCGGTGAGGGCCTTTTTGCAGTCCATCATACCTGCGCCGGTCATTTTCCTGAGTTTGCTTACGTCTGCTGCTGTAATAGCCATAATATCTCCTTTTTAAGATGATAAGTTTGGGGAGGTGACTCCCCAAACTTTTATTTTTAAGTAAATAGTAGAATCACAAAGAGTTTATTCCTGATCCGCGGCATCAATATCGTCAGCCTTATCTGCGGCTTCAACTTCTACAGCCTCATCAGCTTCTTCCTCTTCCTTGCGACCTTTTACTCTGGCTTTAGATTCGCCTTTTCTACCTCCCTTAGAGCTCTTATCCTTAGCAGGAGCTTCATTTTCCTTGTCAGCTTTGCGCTCGGCAAGACCTTCCTTGATGGCATCAACCATTGCGCCAATGATAAGTTCGATAGAGTTTGACGCATCATCATTAGCAGGAATCACGAAGTCTACGTTACCTGGATCTGAGTTTGTATCAACCATTGCGAAAACAGGGATACCCAAACGGATAGCTTCTTTAACTGCAATGTGTTCTTTCATTACATCCACTACAAACATAGCAGCTGGAAGTCTGTTAAGCTCAGCAATACTACCAAGGTTCTTTTCCAGCTTAGCACGTTGACGTGAAATTTGAAGCTTCTCCCTCTTTGAAAGGCTGGTCCAGCTTGTATCAGTCATCATTCTGTCGATAGAAGTCATCTTCTTGACTGCCTTGCGGATAGTTGGGAAGTTGGTAAGCATACCACCCGGCCAACGTTCAACAACATAAGGCATATTGACAGAACCAACTTTATTGGCAATTATTTCCTTAGCCTGTTTCTTAGTGGCTACGAACAAAATTTTACGTCCCGATTTTGCAATTTGTTTTAGCGCTGCAGCAGCTTCGTCAATCTTTGCAGCTGTCTTGTGCAGGTCAATAATATGGATACCGTTGCGCTCCATAAATATGTAAGGAGCCATTGCTGGGTTCCACTTTCTTGTAAGGTGGCCGAAATGTACTCCGGCATCAAGTAATTCTTGAAATCCTATTTTTGGCATTGTTTTTTAATTAAGTCGTTTACATTCTTTTAATCAGGCAACCGATAAGTAGTCCCATATAAGAAATCTCACCGGTTTAGATACTAAACGCACCTGTGCCGTATTATCTCTTGCTGAACTGGAATCTCTTACGAGCCTTCGGACGACCCGGCTTCTTCCTTTCAACCACTCTTGAGTCACGGGTAAGAAACCCTTTGGCACGAAGAGATGGTTTAACTTCGGCATTGATCTTTACAAGTGCACGTGCAATAGCTAAACGAAGTGCTTCGGCCTGACCCTTGACGCCTCCTCCATCAAGGTTTGCCTTGATATCATAGTTACCGGCTACACCAAGTAGTTCCAAAGGTTGTTTAACTATAAATTGCAGTGTTTGGTCAGGAAAATATTCTTCCAGTCCACACTTGTTTATTCTGATATCTCCCTTGCCTTCACTTAGATAAATGCGGGCTACGGCAGTCTTTCTTCTTCCAATGGCATTAATTACTTCCATAACAATCATTTAATAGTGTTCAAATCAATAGCCCTTGGTTGCTGAGCCTCATGCTTATGCTCAGGGCCGGAATAAACAAATAGATTAGACAAAACCTTCCTGCCCAATTTGCTCTTGGGCAACATTCCCTTTACAGTGCGCAGAACCAGTTGCTCCGGACTCTTAGCAAAAAGCATAGCAGGAGTTACTTCCCTTTGTCCACCGGGATAACCGCTATGGTAGAAAAATACTCTGTCGCTCCATTTCTTGCCTGTAAGTTTTACCTTGTCGGCGTTGATAATGATAACGTTGTCGCCACAATCCAGGTTGGGCGTATAATTGGGCTTATGTTTCCCTCTCAGGATATTAGCCACCTTTGTTCCGAGTCTGCCAAGTACCTGGTCAGTCGCATCAACTACAAGCCATTCCTTCTGAATACTTGCCTTTGTTGCAGATTCGGTCTTAAAACTTAAGGTATCCACTTTCTCTTTTCAATTTTAGATTCGACCTACTAATAATTAAAACAATTGCAATCAGTGTAAACCATATCTCCCTCCCCGCACAACAGTCGGGCACTGCTGTTCGAGCTGGTGAAAACTCCTGAGATACAGTCCACTTACACTTGTGTATGGATAATAATCGGCCGCAAAATTAGCACTAATTTTTTTAACTGCCAATGCATTAAGCAATAAATTGATGAATCAAATCCAAATAGTTATGCATTGCCAACCATGCCAATGCATCCCATCCAGGCTTATCAGAATCCGGCTTAATATTATGTTTAGGCAGTTATAATGCGAAGCTTATATGTAAACCCCAGCCATAGTCGAATTGACTACGTCTGGTGTCGTAGTAGGAATCCAGCAATAGTGAAAAGACAGCCCTTTCTGTTACGAATCTGCTCCACATTAACTGAGACCGAAGCATCTCACGTTTGCTCAAATCAAGGTAGGGTTTATAATCTGATGCCGAACCAAACATTGGGTTACCTTGAGTTGAAATAAAGTCCTTTCCACTCCAGTATGCAACCAGGAACTCGAACGAACCGGCTCCAAGGTTAACGCCTCCAAAAAAGCCATTGCCTTTGTTGATTCCCATAGAATTCTCTTCTTTCAGATCTTTATATATAAGATAGTGAACAAACAACTCAAGGTAATCAAGCCATCCATTCAAGTCCTTGCCGGCTTCTATGCCACCAAGCAGGTTGATAATGCTGGCTCCCTTTTCTGAGAAATCACTTATCTGACCGCCCCTATGAAAAGCCGTCATCTGAAGTGGGACATCAATATTCCACCCGCTTTCACTTTTTAAAAGGGTAGGTCTTAGATTTGCTCCTGCCGTGAATATCTCAGGTATTGTATCACCCTTTCTGATAAACTGATCCCAGCTTATCCAGGCACTTCCTTTGAAGGAGCCTCCCAGATATCGCAACTGAAACCCGTTGTTAACAGGATCCCTGTAATTATCTTCTTTATAAACAAGAATGTCTGAAAGGTCATAATCAGTATTGGCATCAATCCCACCCATCGTAAGCTCCAGTTTCTCATTAAACCTAATGGTTGCCGCCAATACCGGATAGAACTCAGCATCTTCATCCATGCCGTAATACTTTAAAATATTGAAACCGGCTTTAAGGCTAAAATAATCAGACAGATTGTACTTTGCATAAGGCTCAACATAATGTCCAGGCATCGTGTAGCCTTCTACTATGTCTCCGAAATACTCATTGTTTATAAAAAACATTGAACCGTTTACGCCAAAGTATAGCCTTCCAATATCATTCTTCTCTCTACCTGGAGCCAAAGGATGCCATAGATCCGACCATGCCATTAGGTCGGATACACAAAGAGCAAGTGTCAGGGTAATAATCGCTAAAGCTTTCTTCATTCTTCTATTATTTCAATCCGAAACGATCTACGGCAAGTTGGTAAATAAGTTCTGCAGATTTTTCAATTCCAAACTCGGAAGTGTTAATACACAGGTTATATGATGAAGCATGCCCCCACTCCTTGTTGCTGAAATAGTTGTAGTAAGACCTCCTCTTTTTGTCCGATCTGGCTACCCACTCCCTAGCTTTATTCTCATTTATATCCATATACTCAGACATCCTTTTGATCCTATCGGGCAAATATGCTGTCACAAATACACTCATCAACCCCGGATGATCATTCAATACATAATCTGCACAGCGTCCCAGAAATATTGCTGATTCCTGCTCTGCAATCTTCCTTATTACATCACTCTGGATTCTAAAGAAGGTTTCGTTACTCAGATAGTAACCTGAATACATATCATCAGTAACATTGTCCTGCATACCAAACCAGCTGCCAAAAATGCTGAAGCTGGCCTTTTCATCAAATTTCTCAAAGAACTCTCTGTTGAGCCCGCTCTCTCTGGACGCAATATTCAGCAAATTCTTATCATAGACCTTGTAACCCAGCTTCTCTGAAAGACGGGCGGCAATCAATCTCCCACCACTGCCTGGCTCACGACCTATTGTTATAATATTTGTTGACATGATATATACTTTTTGCTAGGGAACTAATTATACTTCTTCGATTTACGGAACTGAATTATAAGAAAGGTCAGTGCAACACTGAAAGATAAAAGGTCTGCAGTTCGCATACTAAACCACACACCATTAACCCCGTAAATATTTGGAAGAATGATCATCAATGGCAACAGGAATAACACCTGGCGAGTAAGCGAAAGGAAAATTGCCGGACCTGACTTTCCGATACTCTGAAAGAGATTGGATACCACCATCTGGATGCTTATAAGGGGAAAGAAAGTCAACACTATTAAAAGTCCTGAGGAAGCCAGCCCAATGAGTTCTTCGTCATTTGTAAACAATTCTGCAATCTGTCTTGGGAAGGCCTTTCCAATAATATAGCCAAGCGCCAGAACACAGAAAGCCAGTAAAAGTGTCCTTCCAAATGCACTCTTAACCCTACCGATATTACCCGCACCATAATTGTAACCAACAATAGGCTGCATTCCCTGGTTAAGTCCCATAACAATCATGGCAAATAGCATTACGAAACGATTAATAATTCCATAAGCACCGATTGCCATATCACCACCATTGACAGCCAGCTGCCTGTTGACAAAGATCACGACAAGTGATGCTGCGGCATTCATCAGAAACGGTGAAAGACCTATAACAAGAGAGGTCTCAACAATCTTCTTCTTAAGCCTGAATGTATCCCTCTTCAGGTGTATAAATTCCCTTTTATCACTGAAGATGGCTATCTGCCAGATTAGCATCAATATCTGCGAAATAACAGTAGCAAGTGCTGCACCCTTGATTCCCCATTTAAAAACAAAGATAAAGAGAGCCGTCAGACCTATATTGATAATCACTGAGCAGATAGTAGTCAGCATTGATATCTTTGGCTTTCCCGTTGCCCTCAAAAGAGCATTCAGCCCAAGGAACATATGAGTGAAAATATTACCCAGCGAGATTATAACCATATAATCTCGGGCATAGGGAAGGGAAGCATCGCTGGCCCCAAAGAAATGCAGAATGGGATTCATAAAAAGTAGAATCGCCACAGTATAGGCTATACCAATTATCAGATTTAGCACAAATACGTTTCCAAGTATGGAGTTGGCCGAGTCATAGTCTTTCTGACCAAGCCGCAACGACATAAGGGTAGAGGCTCCAACACCGACCAGGGAACCGAAAGCAGCACCAAGGTTCATCAAAGGGAAGGTCACCGCGAGACCGGCAATTGCCAATGCGCCTACTCCTTTACCAATGAAAATACTACCAGTAATATTGTAAAGGGAAGTGGATGTCATCGCAATAACCGATGGTACCGCATATTGAATCAGCAGGGGCCAGATATTCTTAGTGCCAAGCTCGACGGGACTGGAATTATTTGACATATAACAGATTTACTGCTTAAAACTTCCGCAAAGGTAGAACTAATAACTCGTATTGGTACTAATAACAAATATCCAAAAAATATTCACTATTGACCCAATTATTTAAAATCAAGCGATATACGGCCGTGTTAAATATGACTGCCTGAAGTTAAAAAACAATTCCCCGGCAGCTCTAGCTGCCGGGGAATCATTGATATTGGTATTTCAGCGTTGTTAATCTTTGATCTTGGCTGAAAGATATTCTCGGTTGAGACGGGCGATATTGGCAATTGAAATACCCTTGGGACATTCAACCTCGCAGGCACCAGTATTAGTACAGTTACCAAAACCAAGTTCGTCCATACGGGCAACCATAGCCTTAGCCCTTCTAGCGGCCTCTACCCTACCTTGTGGCAGCAAAGCAAGCTGGCTTACCTTGGCTGATACAAACAACATGGCGGAACCGTTCTTACAGGCAGCTACACAAGCACCACAACCAATGCATGATGCAGCATCCATTGCTTCATCAGCAGCATCTTTGGGAATCGGTATTGCATTTGCATCAGGTACACCACCGGTACTTACAGAAACGTATCCACCTGCCATAATGATCTTGTCAAATGCAGAACGGTCTACGATAAGATCCTTAATTATAGGGAATGCAGCTGAACGCCAAGGTTCAATAGTAATTACATCACCATCCTTGAACTTACGCATGTGCAACTGGCAGGTAGTAACACCTTCATCAGGTCCGTGTGGGTGACCATTGATATATAGTGAGCACATACCACAGATACCCTCACGGCAATCGTGGTCAAATGCTACTGGTTCCTTTCCTTCATTGATAAGCTGTTCATTCAGGATGTCCATCATTTCAAGGAAGGAGCTGTCTGTTGATATGTTTGACAACTTAAAGGTTTCGAAATGCCCTTTCTCACGGGCATTCTTTTGCCTCCAGACTTTAAGCGTGATATTTATCATTTTTTCCATAATCGATACTCCAGTTAAAATTGAACTTGCTTACCGTACTATTTGTAGTTACGTTGAGCCACCTTGATTTCTTCATACTTAAGCTCTTCCTTGTGCATTTCTGGCTCTTGGTTGTCACCCTTGAATTCCCAGCATGACACATAGGCAAACTTATCATCATGTCTCAAAGCCTCACCGTCTTCGGTTTGGTGCTCTTCACGGAAGTGGCCACCACAAGACTCTTCACGTTTCAGTGCATCCAATGCCATCAACTCGCCGATTTCAATGAAGTCAGCAAGGCGGTTGGCCTTTTCAAGTTCAATATTCATTCCGTCGTTAGATCCCGGGATACGAACATTAGTCCAGAATTCCTTCTTAATCTCCCTAATCCTTTCAAGAGCCTTCTTAAGACCTTCCTCATTGCGGGCCATACCTACGAAGTCCCACATTACAAGACCCAGCTCCTTGTGAATACTATCGACAGAACGCTTACCATTTACAGAAAGCAGCTTTGTAAGTCTTTCAGCAGACTCTTTCTCTGCTTCAACAAACTCATTTTCATTGGTGGTCATGCGAGGAATGCGGATTTGGTCAGCCAGATAGTTCTGTACTGTATAAGGCAGTACGAAGTATCCGTCAGCCAGACCCTGCATCAAGGCTGATGCTCCAAGACGGTTTGCACCGTGATCAGAGAAATTGGCCTCACCTGCGCAGAACAGACCAGGTATAGTTGTTTGCAGTTCATAGTCAACCCAGATACCACCCATTGTGTAGTGAATAGCTGGATAGATCATCATTGGGGTTTCATATGGATTGTCGTCAACAATCTTTTCATACATCTGGAAGAGGTTACCATATCTTGCACGGATTGCATCGATACCTAGACGTTCGATAGATTCTTTGAAGTCAAGATATACCGCCAGACCTGTTGCACCCACACCGTAACCGGCATCACAACGCTCCTTAGCTGCACGTGATGCAACGTCACGTGGAACAAGGTTACCGAATGCAGGGTAACGGCGTTCCAGATAGTAATCACGATCTTCTTCGGCTATTTCGGTAGGCTTCAGTTTACCTGCACGGATAGCTTCAGCATCTTCTTTTTTCTTGGGAACCCAGATACGTCCGTCATTACGAAGTGATTCAGACATAAGGGTAAGCTTGCTTTGGAACTCACCATGTACTGGAATACATGTGGGGTGAATCTGAGCAAAGCAGGGGTTTGCAAATAGAGCACCCTTCTGATATGCACGAAGGGCTGCAGAACCATTAGAACCAATTGCATTTGTTGACAGGAAGAATGTATTACCGTAACCACCTGTAGCAAGGACTACCGCATGACCAAAGTGACGTTGCAGTTTACCAGTTACAAGGTCGCGGCTAATAATACCCCTTGCCCTACCGTCAACGATAACTATGTTGACAAGTTCGTTACGTGTGTAAAGGGTTACTTTTTTGAGCTCTACCTGCCTCATCAGTGCCTGATATGCACCCAACAGAAGCTGCTGACCAGTCTGTCCCTTTGCATAGAAGGTACGGCTTACCTGAGCACCACCGAAAGAACGGTTATCAAGCAGACCACCATATTCACGTGCGAAAGGTACACCTTGCGCAACGCACTGGTCTATTATTGAGTTACTTACCTCGGCAAGACGATATACGTTTGCCTCACGTGCACGGTAGTCACCACCCTTGATTGTATCGTAGAAAAGTCTCCTTACGGAGTCTCCGTCATTGGGATAGTTCTTTGCAGCGTTGATACCACCCTGAGCAGCAATTGAGTGAGCGCGGCGAGGAGAATCCTGGATAGTAAACACTTTTACATTGAATCCCATTTCAGCAAATGAAGCTGCTGCTGAAGCACCTGCCAGTCCGGTACCAACAACAATGATATCCAGCTTCCTCTTATTGGCAGGGTTAACAAGTTTTTGACTTGCCTTATAGTTGGTCCATTTCAGAGCCAATGGCCCTTCTGGTATTTTAGCATCTAACTTTACCATAATCAGCGAAGATTAATAATTAGCTTAATAACAAATGTATTGGACAAGCGCTATTACTGAGAAGCCTAAACCGACTACCCATGCATAAGCACAGCCGAGAACAGTAAGGCGTTTGCGCCATATCAGGTTGCTCATACCAATGGTTTGGAAAGCTGACCAGAATCCATGAGAGAGGTGCAATGCAAGTCCTATACCGGCAATTACATAGATAACAACAATCCACAGATAGCTGAAAGCAGTGTTAACCAAGGCATAGGCATTCTCAACCTGAGTATCAACACCACCAATGTTCACAGTCACATGCTCAAGTAGCGGATCACCTGTTAGCTTCATCTTTACCCAGAAATTGGCAAGGTGAATAATCAAAAAGGCCAGAATTGTTATTCCCAGAACCAACATGTTCTTTGACGCCCAGGCTACGTCATTTGTAGCGTTACCAGATGCATAACGAACATTTCCTCTTGCCCTGCGATTTTCCAGAGTAAGAATAAAAGCCCATATAATGTGAATAACAAAGCCTATACCAAGTACCGGTTCAACAATCTTGATCAAAGGATTTGTAGCCATAAAATGGGCAGCAGCGTTATAAGTATCCCCGCCGTCGGGAATCAAAAGCATTGCATTCACTGTTAGGTGAATCAAAAGAAACATCATCAGAAAAAGCCCAGAGATACTCATCACAAGCTTCTTCCCAATGGAAGACTTAAGAAAACTGCTCATAAAGTATTTGTTTTTAAATTATTCCAATTATTTAAATAGGAGTATACTTTAGCAAACTCAGCATAATTGACATTTCCGTGCAAATGTAGCTTCTAGCAATACTATTTGAAAATAATATAAAGAAAAAGTTCTCTATTTATAAATGGTCTAATTTGCACGCAGGGCAGGTCAAAGTACTTGGTACAAGTTAGGCTATTTTAACCAAAAAAACCAAAGCAAAAATAGCAACCCTTTAAAGATATAGTCCCCGGTATTAAGTTGCAATAAAGATTTCCGACCCAGTAGGGTCGGAAAAAGGAGGAATCAACAACAAAAAACCGGGGTTTTCGTTTATTTGATACACAGTTTGACTTTATATTATGACACTAAGACTGACAGCCACTATTTTTTCCCTTGTACTGGCAACTACCTTATATTGCCAGAAAGTTGACAAAGAACTGATACTAGAGGAGATCAACAAAGCCAGAGCTAAAAGCTGCAAGTGTGGCGATCAACGATTTAAGGCCGCCCCTCCTCTTGCCTGGGATGAGAGGCTTGAGCAGGCTGCCAGGCTGCATGCTGAGGATATGATGAAAAATGACTTTTTCAGCCATACGGACTCAAAAGGAACAGCACCAGCTGAAAGGGTTACGAATGCAGGGTTTGAATGGCGTATGGTCGGGGAGAATATTGCAAAGGGTGAGTTGGACGAAGTCGAAGTAATTCAGGGATGGCTTAATAGTCCCAATCACTGCAAAAACATTATGGAGCCAGGTTTTACCCATGTGGCTGTTGCAGTAAGTAGTGACGGACTCTACTGGGTACAGGTCTTTGGTACACCTATGCCTACACAGTGATAAAAGGGGCAAGCCCAAAAGTACTTCAACATGCATAGCCCCAAATATGGATCCTGTGCATGTTGCAGGGCTCAGATACAGCTAAACAACTTTATCCCTTCCACAGTGATATAGGTCCACACTGCATAGCGGGCACCCTTCCCAATAAGCATCCAGAATGCGGTATTGAGAAAATTAGCCCTCATCAGACCAAGGGCGATTGCTATCGGGTCACCTATTCCCGGCAGCCATGTAAAAAGAGCTATCCACCCTTCCTTGCCCAGGATCTTATTTCGTGCCTTTTCTATCTTTTCCTTTTTGACACGAAAGTACTTCTCAATCCATTCAAGTTTTCCAAGTCTTCCAAGCCAGTATGAGGACAGGCCTCCCATCCAGTTGCCTACAGTAGCACAAGCAAGTGTCAGAATGGGATTAAAACCAGCTGCAAGCATTGCAATAAGGAAGACTTCCGAACTTAAGGGGATAACCGTAGCTGCAGCAAAGGATGCCAAAAAAAGCGCAAAATACCCAAGTTCCCATTCCATGTGACAAAAGCAGTTTATCTATTTCAAATATATGCAAACTCCAAAATAAAACAGGAGAAGCGCCATTAAGTCACTTCTCCTGTAGTAGCCTCACCAGGACTCGAACCTGAATCTGAAGTTTAGGAAACTTCCGTTCTATCCCTTGAACTATGAGGCCGTAATTTCCGCGGCAAAATTATTAAAAATCCCCTTACATGAAAATTATTCAGTCATTTTTTTCAATCTACAAGCAGCCCAGTATATCTACTGCCTTTTCAAGTTCATCATTGGGTCTGGCAAAATTGATTCTTATCAGATTTCGCTTCTGCTTGTCATGAAAAAAGGCACTATAAGGAGCTACTGCAATACCATATTGCTCTAGCAGCATATTTGCAAAATCAGTATCTCTTGCTGTTGACACCTGCGAGTAGTCCAGCAGTACGAAACAGCCTGCCAGTGAGTTCAGAGCTGTTAAACGAGTCCTTTCAGTTATAGCATTTACAAAATACTCCTTCTTCTTCCTGTAATAAGCAGCCAGTCCCCCAATCCTGCTCCTGTCAGGCACCATGTGAGTCATCGCTTTTTGCAGGGGAACAAAATGTCCACCGTCTGAGAAATGCAGCACCTTACGTATCTTTTTCATCATCTCTGCAGGTGCTGCACAAAAGCCTGACTGGACCATTAAACCCATTCCTATATTAAGAGAACTGATAACTATTCCACAATCAGCAAGCTTGGGAAACATTGCAATACTTTGGTGCATAGCAGTATCATATACCAGGTCTTTGTAAGTCTCGTCACTCACAACAATGATGCGAGTCCCATTGATAAGCCTTTGCAGTCTTAGCATATCAAGTTCTGACATAACCATACCAGTAGGACTATGTGGAGTATTAATAAGTATCATCCTTGTATTGGCATTGACGGCCAGAGTCAGCTCATCCCAATCTATATGGAAATCCGGTTCTTTGAGAGTAACATATACAGGATTAGCCCTGCAAAGCTGAATAATGGGCAGATAGTATTCAGCTGCTGGCTCAAAGATAATGACCTCATCATCCTCGCCCAGGAAGGCAAGCAGACAGGCAAACAGGGCCTGAGTCTGACCATGAGTTATAGTGATTTCTTCAGAAGGATCATAGGTTCTCTCGTAATTTGACCTAAGATACATTGCTATCTGTTCTCTAAGCTCAGGAAGCCCATATGGAGGAATAAGAGTCCTGATACTGTCATCATCAAGTTCTCTGAAAAGCTCTGCAGAGGGCTGATAGGGTCCATCAGACAGATAACTGCCTGCCAGGTCAATACCCCCTATCTTTCTGGCCTTTTCACTCAATGACACTACAAATCCGGAATCTCCCTGAAAAAATCTCTGAATACTCATGTCCCAAAATCATTAGCATTAATAAGTACAATATATCCTCATTTTTTATAATACAGTGTTAAAGTTCAAAACCTTTGTCATAAACAAAAGACTGATAGCTTCATAATTCCAGCTGTTGGTCAAAGAAGTCTTGCATCGTTATAAAAACGGGCATTTTAGGCCTGCGAAGTCAAACAAAAAGTTCCTTCAGTACAGAAAGAGATCTAAGTTTTCCTAGCCCGGGCTGGTGTAGTTCGTAAAACCGGATTACGGCATCAAGAAGCTTCCTCCGTGTGTCAAGTCTGGCGGCAATATCCGCCAGACCATCACTGTCAAGATTCAGAATCCTGTGCATTTCAAAACTCAGGTCATTGTCGAGATAATATATATGTGCCGGCTCACGGCTTACATAACAACCTTCATTTAAATCGAACCATTGATATTCGTCATTGTAATTATTATGAGGCTGAAAACCCAGAAAACTGGCCAGCCTTAGAAGAAACCAGATATGAAAATTCTCTGCTCCCTTACAATTTGAGTCAAGCAATACCACTGCCTCTTCAATAAAATCGAACAAAGGAAGGTTAGGACCTTCACTTCGCAACACCCTTACCAACACCTCTGTCAGCAGGAAGGCCTGGGCCCGCAACTTCTGCGAGAAAGGAATATTTACAAGAGCTCGTCTAAGTTTGAACTCACTGATACGCTGTATCTCCTTCCCCTTGCGATCATAGACCTCCATCTCAAGCAGATTGAGAGGCTGCATAAGAATGATTTTATCCTTGCGGGACTTCCCAAATGCCCCATTGACCATATAACTCTGCATCCCAAGTTCGGATGTATAGACATGAACAATGGCACTACTCTCTCCGTATCGTGTATGTGTAAGAACTACCCCTCTGGTTTTTAGCATAATCCGCATTACTGTTTTGCGTTGTGGAAATATATAAAATATCAGGTCTATTATTCAATTTTATTTGGAGAGAAAAACTGAAAACTCTATATTTGCCACGCAAAAATTGACCAGCATCATCGCCCAGATGGCGGAATTGGTAGACGCGCTGGTCTCAAACACCAGTGGTAGCAATATCGTGCCGGTTCGACTCCGGCTCTGGGCACAGTAAGACAAAAAGCCTCCTGATTTTCAGGGGGCTTTATTGTTTTCCACTATATTCCAAACAAATACTATTGTATTTTGTCTTATTGATTAGGGCTTCCCATTCAGGGTCAAAATTCACAAACATGATAACAGCAAATAGCACTCCAAATATCTCATTCGCAGGTTCTATCAAACCTGTTGGAAAAACCGTAAAGGAAAGTTACCCGGTATTGAACCTTAGTTGTGCTTCATGTGCAGCAAGAAGTGAAAAAATAATCCGAAGTACAGAAGGCGTTGCAGACTCATCTGTCAACTTTGCCACTTCCGTTCTTACGGTCGAGTACGATCCAGGCAAAACAGGACCTGAAGTGTTTAAGGAAAAACTTGTTGGGGCAGGCTATGACCTGGTTATAACAACAGAAGAGGACAAAACTTCTGACCCGGAAGACCTGGCCAGAAAGAAATATCTGGAATTAAGAAACAGGTCAGTTGCAGCACTAGCACTTTCTGCACCTGTTGTGATAATTGGGATGTTCTTTATGAACATGCCTTATGCCAACCTGCTAATGTTCCTATTTACAACTCCGGTTGTACTTTGGTTTGGAAGAAACTTCTTTTTCAATGCAGTCAGGCTTGCAAGACAGCGTACCTCCAATATGGATACTCTGGTTGCCCTCAGCACTGGCATTGCGTACATCTTTAGCGTGTTTAACATGCTGTATCCGGAATTCTGGACCTCACGCGGACTGGAATCTCACGTGTATTTTGAAGCTGCATCGCTTATTATTGCATTTATTCTATTGGGTAGAACCCTCGAGGAGATGGCCAAAGGCAGTGCATCATCTGCTATCAAAAAACTGATGAAACTCAGACCAGACACTGTTACAGTAGAAAATGACAAGGGTGGTGAACAGGAAATAAGCATAGATGCAATTGTTCCGGGGCAAATTGTTATTGTAAAACCAGGGTCAAGGATTGCTGTAGATGGACAGGTGGTATCAGGCTCATCATATGTGGATGAAAGCATGTTGAGCGGTGAACCAGTACCGGTGTTAAAGACAGAAGGTGATTCGGTCTTTGCTGGTACTATCAACCAGAAAGGCAGCTTCCGTTTCAAGGCACTTAAAGTCGGCAGGGACACAACACTTGCAAGGATTATAAAAGCAGTGGAGGAAGCTCAGGGCTCCAAAGCCCCGGTCCAGAAACTGGTTGACAAAGTCGCTGCTGTATTTGTACCGGTAGTAATTGGCATTTCAATTCTCACATTAATTGTGTGGATGATATCAGGTGCTGATAATGCAATTGTACACGGACTGCTTTCTGCAATTACAGTTCTGGTTATAGCATGTCCCTGTGCTCTGGGCCTTGCCACGCCAACTGCAATAATGGCAGGTATGGGCAGAGGTGCAGAGAACGGCATACTAATAAGAGATGCTGAAAGTCTTGAACTAGCACAGAAGATTGATGTCGTATTAATTGATAAAACAGGGACTCTGACTGATGGTAGACCTAAAGTATGTAATTCATATTGGATCAGGGACAATGAGAAAGCAAGGATAATACTATTTAATATTGAAAAGGAGTCAGAGCATCCACTTGCTGAGGCATTGATTGATCACCTTGGAACACTGGAAAAAGTAAAGATTACCAGATTTGAGAGTCTCACAGGAAAAGGAGCAAGGGCATGCTATGAAGATCAAACCTATATTATTGGGAACAGAAGGCTGATTTTTGAGAGTGGGGTTAAAATTGATGAAGCTATTGAGCAAAAGGCCTTTGACTGGAAGAGTCAGATGAATACTGTAGTCTATTTTGCCGACAGTACCGAAGTCCTCGCAATCTTCGCAATTGCAGACACCCTTAAAAACAGCTCATTAGATGCGGTTAAGGAATTACATGAAATGGGCATTGAAGTTTGCATGGTTACCGGAGACAATAAAGGAACTGCAGAGGTAATAGCAAAGCAGACCGGAATCAGCCGCTATATCGCAGAAGCACTTCCCGATGATAAGGCTGAATTTGTAAAATCCCTGCAAGGATTAGGAAGGACTGTAGCAATGGTCGGGGATGGAATAAATGATACAACTGCACTTGCAACTGCCGATGTAAGTATTGCAATGGGGGGAGGTAGCGACATCGCACTGGATGTTGCAAAAATGACAATAGTTTCATCTGATCTTAAGAAAATACCTCAGGCCATAAGACTTTCAAGGAAGACCGTAAGGACAATAAGGCAAAACCTCTTCTGGGCTTTTATTTACAACCTTATCGGGATTCCAATTGCCGCAGGTTTGCTTTTCCCAGTCAATGGGTTCCTTCTCAATCCGATGCTGGCCGGTGCCGCTATGGCACTTAGCAGCGTATGCGTGGTAAGCAACAGCCTCCGACTGAAGTGGCAAAGCTAATCCTTTTCCTTTCATTGACTTTGTTAATAACTAGTTGAAACATTTTATCAAAAAAAGGCAAACCGTGTCACTATTTAAATATATTAGCAGTTAATTAGACAGATTAACATTTCTCGGCCGTATACCGGCTGAATTATCAGGATGAGTACCTTGTCAAATAATCGCTGGTTCAGAATACTAAGGGCATTAATTAACCGACATTTGGGTCCCTCGTCTTTGCCGGGTGAAGGTATCAATTACTGGCGTGACCGTATATTTCACTATTTCTCACTTGCTGTTATCTTTTTCGGGATAGTTCTTTATCTATACTACGGCTTCAATTTTCTTGTTGCAGGACAATACAAATACCTGGTATTCCTAACTGCTGTTTTCATCACCTCAATGCTCGTCCTGGGGGTTGGAGCAATACCTGTAAGGTTCAAAGTAGGCTGGGTGCTGTTTATGCTATATCTATCAGGTACCTTCCTTCTTTTCATGGGGCCTCATACCAATATTGGAATGCTTTTTCTGCTCGCTTGCTCTGTACTTGCAGTTACTCTTTCTGGTGCACTAATCGGAATCTGGTATACTGCACTGCATTTCCTGACATTGGTAGCTGCAGGAATATACTGGCATTCGGGATATATAGCCCATGCTGATCCCCCGGATATCTCCCTTCATACCTATATCAACATATCGATACTATTTATGATGCTCAACATTGTCAGCCTTGCACCGCTAATGTCGCTGCTTAACGGCCTTATGTTTAGCATAAAGAAAGAACACAGGTATCAGCGCATCTTACGCAGGGAACAGGAAGATCTGGTACTGGCAAGACAAAAGGCAGAGGAATCTGATCGTCTCAAATCAGCATTTCTGTCAAATATGTCGCATGAGATAAGGACTCCTATGAATGCAATTCTTGGTTTTTCCAACCTGCTTGCAAATAAGAATATTAGTAACGAGGAAAAACTGGGATTTATCCATCTGATACGTCACAATGCCAACAATCTGATGTCGTTGGTAGACGGCATCATTGAAATCTCCAAGATAGAAAGTGGTCAGTTTGAACTCCACAACTGTCACTGCCGCCTTAATCAATTAATGCAGGAGATTAAGGACATGTTTGAAGAGGAACTGATACGTAGAGGTAATAAATCGGTGAAGATCTACCTTAGGGAAGGATTGTCAGACAACAAGCTGCAGATCCTGACAGACGGAGAAAGACTCAAAAAAGTACTTATCAACCTGATGAGTAACGCAGTCAAGTTTACTGAAAAAGGCTATATTGAATTTGGTTACGAACTCAACAACAAACATGAGTTGCAATTTCATGTTACTGATACAGGTATTGGTCTTCCGGAAGGAGTGGGAGACCAAATATTCAACCGTTTTTACAAGTGCAGTAACAACGAAGATAAATTATACGGGGGAACTGGAATAGGTCTTACAATTGCAAGACATCTGGTGCGTTTTATGGGTGGAGAAATTTGGGTTGCTCCCAAAACGGCAACTGGCACCACCTTCTGCTTTACTATCCCCTTCCAGAAGATTGTTTCTCCAGCAGCCGAAAAGATTCAAATGTGGCCTTCGGGATCAATTAACTGGAAAGACAAGGTATTCCTGATAGCAGAAGATGAAGAGGACAACTACAAATATCTCGAAGTAGTGCTATCCCTTTTTAATGCAAGGATAATAAGGGCACGCAATGGACAAGAAGCCGTTGAAGCCGTCAAACGAAACAAGGATATAGACCTTATCCTGATGGATATCAAAATGCCCCTGATGGATGGTTATACTGCAACACAGCAGATTAAAAAGTTAGCTCCCGGGATTCCAATTATAGCACAAACTGCCTATGCAAGTCCGGAAGAAAAAGCAAAGGCTATGCAGGCAGGCTGTAACAAATATATAACCAAGCCAATAGGTTATAAGGAACTAGTTACTCTGATCGAGCGATACGCTGCCACCAATAAGGAAGGAATTCAAAAATCAGAATCCTGGACTTTCTAATACCCTCTACTGATCAAAACCTATACCAATCACAGAAATATCGTCAAAGACAGCATGCAGGTTAACATGCTTTGTAATGTAGTTTTTGACCTCATTGATATTCTCTGTAATACCGTGCGGGTTTGAGATTATCTTTTCAACAGACATCAGACCTGAGGTAATCTTGTCATCCCTTTCAAGTTCAATAAGTCCGTCCGTAAAAGCCAGCAATTTCGCATTTCTTGGGATTCGTACCTTGCCAACCTCAACAGTAGGTATTACATCCAGCATACCCATGCCGATACATCCCTTGTCAAGACTTTGTAATGTTCCCCTCTTAGGATCATAGAGCAGAGGTGGCAGGTGTCCGGCATTCACATAAGTGAGCTGACGGGTAAGCTTATTGTACTTACCGATAAAGAGGGTGATAAACTTTTCATTATTAGCACTCTCATTTACCCTTTTGTTAAGCTGATGGATGAGTTTTTTAAAACTAATCCTGGAAGTATAGAGTGAATGAATCAAAGCCTGAAAGTTAGACATCAGAAGAGCTGCAGAGATTCCCTTTCCCGATACATCCGCCAGACAGAAGCCCAATGTATTGTGAGACAGTTTTATAAAATCGTAATAATCCCCGCCTACGCCCAAATGAGGCTGATAAATAGTTTGAACAGTCACCCCTCTAAAACTGGGCAAATCAGAGGGACCCGGTATCAACTGATTTTGAATGCGGGATGCAAGCTCCAGCTCCTTTTTCATGGCCTGTTGCTCAAGCACAGCATTGTGCATCCGCTTGTTCTCAATGAAAACAATGATAAGGTTTGAAATAATCTGAATCAGTTTAAGATGCTTAATTGTAGGACTGATTCCCTGTACATCCTCATCAACATCTCCTATAAGCACATAGCCAATAGCCCGGTAACGGTGAAACAAAGGGATAACCGCATCAAATCCTTTAAGATTATCAGGTGGCGACAGGGTAATATTCTCAATGCCCTGATACTTTAAAAGATCCCTCTCGACATTAATTGAAGTAAGCTCATCAGGAGACACTCCCGAACAAAGCAAATTTCTCCACTCGCCGTCCGAATTAGTGTAAACCAGCACCTTCCCCACGTCAAGCTCTTCGCGCAACAGTATTTCAAACTCCGACAAAAGATCTTCAATACTGTGATCTTCATTGATAGTTTGCGCAAGATCCAGAAGTATGTTCAACCGGTCCCTGTATAGCTTTATTCTCCTCTTTCTGGTTTGTGTAATCATCACCAACTCTCAATAATGGAAGCAGTACCTAAATTTACAAATCTTTACATTAGCAAAGCAAACTTCTACAAAAACAATTACAACAACCGTTGATATTTAATGTTTGTAATATAAAAAAGGTTTGGCCAAAAAGCCAAACCTTTACTTCATTATTACGCGATACATTGACTACAGCTCAGAAATTATTCCTTTGCTCTTTCAACATAAGAACGTTCCTTGGTATCAACCTTAATTTTTTCTCCAAGCTCAATAAAGAGGGGCACCATAATGGTCGCACCTGTATCAATAGTTGCGGACTTCAAAGAGCTTGTAGATGAAGTATCTCCGCGTACACCTGGTTCTGTGTAGGTCACTTCGTAGGTGATAAACTGAGGAAGATTAACCATCAGGGGAGTGTCTGAATCTACGTGATAGACCAGTGTAACTTCTTGTCCTTCACGAAGCAGGTCTGGAGACTCAACAAGAGTTTCTTCAAGACAAAGTTGTTCGAAGGTCTCGCTGTTCATAAAATGGTAACCAACATCATCCTTGTACAGGAATTGATGAGGACGATGCTCTACACGAGCTTCGTTGACCTTTACTCCAGCCGAAAATGTGTTTTCCAAAATCTTTCCAGTAGAAATATGTCTCAGTTTGGTCCTCACAAAAGCCGGTCCTTTACCTGGTTTAACGTGCTGAAACTGTACAATGCTGTACAATTGACCGTTAAACTCTATACACATTCCATTTCTAAAATCTGCAGTTGTTGCCATATAAATGAATCGTTTTTTTTCCGGCCGTAAAAATACTATAATTCAATTAATATCCACATTTATTTCACAAGCTTAATGCATTGCCTTTCACCATCTAGTCGGATACATACAACATAAATACCTCCTGTCAAACCACCAGTAAATATCCGGTCTCCCTTCACGTGTCCGGCCTTTATAAGGCGACCCATAGTGTCAAAAATCTCATATGAGAATGGTTGTAGTACATCATTTTCAAGGTACAGCCAGTCACCAGAGATGCTAAATCCTGACCCATTTGGTGATACATCTATTTCATCTGTCCAGGTTAGTTCAGAGAATACAGCGTAAGCCAGATCAGGCTGATCAACAAAAGGATTGCTATTGCCCTGCAATAAGCCTATGCTTTTGTTTCTAAGTATCTCTTTCTGGCTTACCGGATCATCTCTGTGCCATCTCATCAACTGCCCAATTACAGCTTTGTTAAGGCATAATATGCTTGACTGATCAAATGATTCAGGAAGAAGGTCCAGCTGACACCATACGGGTATGCGGTGAATATATAAGGCTCTAACCCATTCTTCAATATCTTTCTGCGTACAAAACCTCATCAAACTTCAGAAAGATCCGAAAAAAAGAGGTTGTCCAATTAAGGGCAACCTCTTTCAAAATATTTGTCAGAAGGAACTAA